>OGSB01000088.1_pt1 | contig 101382 bp, 78 predicted proteins | sample 1573741 | NCBI WGS metagenome assembly OGSB01 (sample SAMN03295824, study PRJEB24534) | human gut metagenome | isolation source: fecal sample 5 from infant 3 | host: Homo sapiens | place: USA: Pittsburgh, PA | collected 2014-07 | reverse complement strand
CTAACATTTCAATCATCTCCTTATTATGTTTTTGTTTGGTTAATTATATTTTAATTGAGATGATTGATTATTGTTAGAGTTTTTTTAAAAAATTTTAACTAGCACAACGCGTTATATTTATATGTAAATATATAATTAAATAGAATATATGGTAATATATTATTATAAATAGTATTATTGAGGTAAAAATATGTATAATGATATGATATTAAAATCAATTGAAAAACTTAACATATACTACGAAGGGAAAGAGATTAGCTTACATGATTTGGAGAAGAGGTTTATAGATACATTTTTAAATGAAAAAGAGAATTCCAATATTTACATTATTCCAAAAGACAGTACTTATTTTATAGCATTGTTTATTATTTATTCTGGACTATTTCAATATTTAGATAATATTTATTCAGATGGTAATAATTTAATTGATGAAATAGAACCAGGTGATATATTAGAGTATAGCAAAGCAAGGTGCGAGTTTATTGGAAGTGAGGATGAAAAATTAAAACTTAAATTTTCAGATTTATTATATCGTTTACCAATAGAGCAATCATATAAGATAAGTTTTTATAAGGGAAGTGCGACTACTTTAAATAAGTACCCTAAAGATAACAATAGAGGAGCTAAAAAGACTAGAAACATAATATCTCAAATATTGAACATTGATAATGATGTTTTTTCAAAAGTAATAAGTAAATCAACGTTAATTGTAGCACACAAGGATAGTGTATTTTCTATTATAGAAAAATTAAAAATAAAATTTTGTGGAGAGTTATTAAATATAGGTGAAGTATTTCCAATAGCGTATTGTTTGTCAGAAGATAATTATTATTATTTTAAAGGTAATTCATCAAAGCAAGAGCCAATTATAAAATTTACTTCTAAAGTTTATAATGCAAAAGATATTATAAAGAAAAACAAAAAGATTAATTCAGTTGTTATATTGCAAGATAAGATAAACAAGGATGATTTAGAGGATGTAATATACATAAGTAAGAAAAATAATATTGATAAAATTCGTTTATTTTTTCAACCATTACAAATTGAACAATATATAGGTGAAGAACGTATTTTAGAAAATTTCAAAATTGTAAATATTAATGATAAATTCTTTGAAGATATCAATGTACATGATATTAATATGCTTAATAAAAAACAGTATAGATTAGTAAAGAATTATATAAATGTAAAAGAGAAATATGTAACTATTAAAGATTCCAGTCAAGATAGATATAGGAAAAACATACTGAGAAAGTGTAGAAACCTAATTAATACATTTGAAGATAATAATAAAATAATTAAATTTATAATAGATGCTAGGACACTAGCAAAACGCATATCTAGTATGATTATGCCGTTACCAGAATATGAAAGCTTTTTTGAAAACAAGAACTTAAAACGATACACAATAAAATCAGTTTTAAAAGAACTTCAAAGCTTTTCTAAGAGCGAATTTGTAGATTCATTATCAAATGAATCAAAAGAGTTAATTAGTGAAATATATAATGAATGTCTAAATCTATATTATAGAGAATTAAAAATAAATAATAAGTGGACAGAATTAGAGACAATTATAAGATTAACAAAGAATGAAAGAACAGGAATAATAGTAGAAAATAAATATATTAGAAAAGCATTTAGAAAATATCTAAAAACAAGATATTCATTGAAAGATAATATTTCTGTAGAGTCAATGAACACAATTAAAGAGTCTGTTTTTGAAAAAGTTATATATACTTCTAAATTAGATAATAATTATTACTGGAACTATAGAGCTTTAAATTCAGGCAATAATATTTATATTTTATCAAAGAGTGAAAAAAATAATATTAAATATTTAAAAAGGAAATATTTAAAGTTTATTAATCAAACAGATAATTTATTAACTATAGATGATGAAAAAATAGCAGTTGAAGAATTAGAAGTATCACAGGAAAACAACTTGAATAATGAACTAGAAAGATTCATAGCAACTAGTTATATACCAATGCACTTAAACTTAGGAAATAATCAAACTCCTACGATGTGTGAATTAGTTTTGACTTTTCAAACTGGAGAAAGAGCATTTATTACCTCACAATATGAAGCATATGTTTTAAAAGAAGGCAGAGAAGAAATTATTAATAAGAAAGCTAAAAATATTGAAAAAGGAGATGTTCTTTTATTTGTTGAAGAAATAGAGAAAGATTTAATTGATCAGATAATGGCTGATTTAATGAATATTGAAGAAATTAAAGCTAAATATAGCGAGGATTATAGTTTGGTGAAACAATGGAAACTAGATTTAAATAGGTATATGGCAATGAATAACATCACATATAATGAATTGGAGAGAAAGCTAAAAGATAAGGGAGTATCAAGATGTGGAGCAACAATTAGATCATGGCTTGTAAATTCAGTTGTTGGGCCACAAGACCAAGAGGTATTAAAAGTTTTAGGAGAAATAACGTCATTGGAAATTTTATCGAATAAGTATACCCAATGCTATGAGGCTTGTTCAAATATACGTAAATTCCAAATCCTTATTCGTAAAGTTATAGCAAGGCATCTTTTAAAGTCTTCAATAAATGAAGAGGGTAATGAATTAGACTCATTGATTAGTAATAGAATTGAAGAAGCAGTAAAGTATATAAAGAGAGTAGAAGTACAGAACATTTATCAAGTAAAAAAAGAAATTCCTATGTACTTAGCAAATAAGGTTATTGAAGAAGAATAGTGGGAGGATATATATGGAAAATAGGTTAAGGGATATACGTGATAACATATATTATGCAGTTAGAGAAGAAATTCTTGGACCTGGTTCTGAACAAACAGGTCTACCAATTGAAGAGGAAATAATAACTGATAAGCCAAGTAAAAGATATTCTACAGGAGTGTTATTTACAAAGCAAGTATCACAAGCTGTAATTAATAATGAAATTCAAGATGATAATATTAAAGAGGAAAATGAACCAACTGTTAAAGAAGATGATTTAGTTGAGAAAAATGAATTAAGAAAACAAAGGGAATATGGATATACAGTTGATGAGGAGTTTCATGAAGATATAAATAACTCACATATACTAAGAAAAAGTTCTATGGGAATGACTTTTTTTTGTGACAAAGATTTAGATAAATTATTAGTTCATGTAAGTGGAGCGCGTTATAAAGAAGTTAAGACTAGCGAGTGTATGGTTCGTTACAGTGGGGATTTATTGCCTTTAGAAGATCCAGAAGTATCAATGATTGTATATTATGAAGATGGATTTTTGAAACTAAAAGAAAGATTTGATATAAGTTTTATAAATAAATTTGAAGAAAAAGGATACTTTGTAAATAGGGAAACATTAAAGGATGCGTTATATAAATTGCAAAAACAATGTAGTAAGCGTTATAAAGCATATAAAAGATTTCCAATAAAACTTAATAACCCTATTGAGATTCTATTTAATAAGGGTAATTATGGTTTCTTTGAAATAGAAGATGAAGAATTAAAGTTATTTGTTTTAAAAAGAAAATATTATGAAAAATATAGTATCACAGTTATGTTAGTAAATGAAAATACTGTAAAGGGACTAGAAGAAAATTATCTATTCCAACCAGAGATTGCAGTAGATTCTGAAGAAAATAATTTTAAAATTGTTAGTTCAAACATAGATGATAATAATGAAGACAAGCTATTGAAATTATTATATAGAAATAAGCAAAGTTATGGAGCAGGTCATGGTGTTTCAATAGATTTTTCTAACATATCTAGAAAAACTGGCAGAGGAATAATAAAAACTGATTATATGCCTACATATGAGGTTTCAGGGACTGAATTTAACATGAAGGAAATTAAAAGTATCGAAAATTCAGTTTTATCAATGTTAAGTTTATCAACTTTAAGCAACTTGAGTAAAGATGAAATAATAGGTTTATTAAATAAATTTATTAAAAGCTATAAGCAATGGATAGATGAAAAAGAGAGTGAAATAATTAATCAGGATTTTGATGAAATATATAAGGATGTAGCTGGGGAAAACATTGAGAACTGCAAAATCTGCTATAACAGAATGAAGGAAGGTATTAAATTATTAATTGAAAACAGTGATGTGTTTAAATCATTTCAATTATCAAATACAGCAATGTTAATTCAAAGAATACAATCAAAGCATCCAAATGATTTAGAAAAACATAACTCAATTAATATGTACAAAAATTATGAAATCCAGGAAGCTAAATGGAGGGGATTCCAATTAGCATTTTTATTAATGACAATACCATCTTTAGTTGACTATGAAAATAAATATAGAGATGTAGTAGATTTAATATGGATACCTACTGGAGGAGGAAAAACAGAAGCTTATTTGGGCGTTTGTGCACTGACAATATTCTATAGAAGGATAAGTAAGGGAAAAGAGGGATATGGTACTACAATAATAATGAGATATACATTAAGATTACTAGCTGCTCAGCAATTTGAAAGAGCTAGTATATTAATTTGTGCATGTGAATATTTACGAGAAGAAAATGAAAAGTTATTAGGAAAAGAATCTATTTCAATAGGGTTATGGATTGGATCTGCTCAGACACCGAATACATTAAAAGATGCTAGTTTTCAAAAGAGGGAACTTTCAAAAAGTGAATATGCTGACAATAAATTTCAACTCAGAGAGTGCCCTTGGTGTAAAACTAAATTTACAATTGAAGCTTATGATATTTCTAGAGGAAGAAACAAAACTTTTGAATTTGATTGTCCCAATGACAAGTGTCACTTTAAAGGAAATTTACCTATTCAGATAGTAGATGAATCATTATACAAAAAACCACCAACACTGCTATTTTCGACAGTAGATAAATTTGCAATGTTACCATGGAAAGGTGAGATAGCATCTTTTTTTGGATTTGGTAATGATAATGCTGCACCGGAATTAATAATTCAAGATGAATTACATTTGATATCAGGTCCATTAGGAACATTGGTTAGTTTATTTGAAACATCCATAGATTATTTATGTAGTAAAAAAGGGATTAAACCCAAAATAATAGCTTCTACAGCTACAATATGTGAAGCAGATGAGCAAATAAAGAATTTATATAAGAGAGAAGTAAAACAATTTCCAGCACCTGGGATAGAAATTGAAGATTCATTTTTTACAAGAGAAAGTAAACTTGAAGATAAATTTGGAAGGCTTTATGTTGGGCTAGAGGGAATTGGCCAAACACAAACTACTACAGAAATAAGATTGTTTGCAGCTATTTTACAAAGAATTGGTACAATGAATATATCTGATGAAGAAAAAGATAAATATTGGACGTTAGTATCATATTTTAATAGCATAAGGGAACTAGGAAAGGCGTCAACACTCGTATATGATGACGTAAAAGATTATATGATTCGTATGGCTAGAAGAATAAAAGATTTAAGGTATACAAGGAAAATATCTAGTGCTAGGGAGTTAACAAGTAGAATAAGTTCATCCGATATAGTTAAGACATTGAAGGATTTGGAAATAAAATATCCTGAAAGAGGAGCCATAAATATGTTATTGGCAACTAATATGATTTCAGTAGGGGTAGATGTGCCAAGATTAAATATAATGTCAATAGTAGGACAGCCTAAATTAACATCGGAATATATACAAGCATCAAGTAGAGTAGGGCGTAGTGATCCAGGAATAGTTTTTACATTATATGATGGAAGAAAATCTAGGGATGATTCGCATTATGAAATATTTCAAGCTTATCATCAAGCATTTTATAAATATGTTGAACCAACAAGTATTACTCCATATTCTGAAGCATCTATTGATAGGATGCTGCATTCAGTATTTATTAGTATGATTAGGCATAGTACTAGTTTAAATAGCGATGATTCAGCAGTGAATATTGAAATAGAAGAGGATAGTATAGAAAAAATAAAAGAGTATATTATTGCTAGAGCATTAGAAATAGAACCAACAAGTGTAGGATATATAAGAGATAAACTCGAAGAAATAATAAATGTTTGGAAATACAAATTAGATAATAAAGAAATGCCAGTAAAATTTGTTAAAGGAGATAATCCATTAATAAGCGGATTTTATGATAAAAGTGTAATTATAAAAGGAATTCCAACAATGACATCGATGAGAAATGTTGATGGAGAAGTTGGAGTTAAAATATTTGAATAAAAAGGTAGGAAAGACAATGAGTGATTTACAAAATAAGTATCAAATTTCAATGAAAAGGATGAAAGTAAGAGCATCAACATTAGTTTTTCCATTTGGAACTGGAGCTATGATTGATTTGCCAGACTGGGTACTTATGACAACTAGTGGTGAGTACTGGGACAAAAAGAAATTAACAACTATACATGATGAAAGATTAGAAAAGGTACTTGGAGTTAATGGGTTTAAATCTCCAGTTGTTAAGCATTCTGATGATGATATAGATGAAAATAAAAAAGATGATAAATTATATATGCCATTTGTACAGTTTCCAACTTGGTACTTTTGCCCAAAATGTAGAAGATTTAAAACATTAAAAGAATGGGAAAGGGATTATAAAAAAGTAAATGGTGAAGAATCAGTTATGAAAAGACCAGTTTGCTCTGAGCCTAAATGTAAAGTTAAATTAGCACCTGCAAGACTTGTAGTAGCATGTGAAAATGGACATATTGATGATTTTCCATGGATTCAATGGACACATCTTAAAGATCATAAAAAGATTTGTGCTAATCCTCAATTATTTATTAAGACAAGTGGTGTTACATCAGGTCTTGAGGGAATAACAGTTGAATGTAAAAACAAAAATTGTGGTGCTAGAATAAGTTTGAGTGGTACATTTACAAGCAGTGATAAAAATGAATTTGAAATGTTGGAAAAAAAGGCACAAAAAGATGGATTAGTAGATGAAAAGTTTTCTTTAAAATGTAAAGGAAATAGACCATGGGATGGAACAAAGGATGATGAGTGTGGACTATATCCAACAACTGTACAAAGGGGAGCAATAAATGTATATTTTCCAAAGCTAGAGAGTTCAATAATTATTCCACCGTATTCAGATAAATTTACAAAACAAATTGAAGAATCATCAGAGTTTGAAAAAATGAATATACAATTAGAGACAATTGAGAATTTAAAAATCAGTAATGAATTAAAAAAGAATAGTATTGATGAAACTATAAAAGAGCAGATAGAGGCTATAGCAAAAGAAACTACTTTGGATAAACTAGTAGTAGAAAAAATAATTCTAAGAAAGCAAGAAAAGATTGAAGATGAAAGAGATGCTGCAATTGATAAAATAAAATATAAAGAGGAAGAATATAAGGCATTAACTGGAGAGATAAGTTATGATATTATTAATCAAGCAGATTTTAAAATTGAAGCTAAAGAAGTAAAAGAATATTGTAAAAAATATCTAAAGAGAGTTGTTTTAATTCATAAAATGAGAGAAGTACGAGTTTTGACTGGATTTTCAAGAATAAATGGGCCTGATAATAATATCATGGATAGTGATGATGAAGAGGAATTAGGAAACAAAAAATATAAATTAATTAAGCCACTGTCAGATAGAAATTGGTATCCAGCTGTTGAAGTGAATGGAGAGGGAATATTTATTGAATTAGATGAAAATATAATAGAAAGATGGATAAATGAAAATCCAGAAGTAACTGAAAGAATAAATAATATAGATAAGAAGTATTATAAAATCTTATCAGATAAAGGATTTTCAATTAGAAGGATAACACCTAAATTCATATTACTTCATACCCTTTCTCATTTAATAATTAAAGAACTGAGTTTTAAATGCGGTTATAGTTCAACATCTCTTAGAGAGCGTATCTATTGTAATAAAGATGATAATAGCTATCATATGTGTGGTGTCATGATTTATACAGCTAATGGAGATTCAGAGGGTACCTTGGGTGGATTAGTTAGGCAAGGAAAAAGTGATAGATTACCTCGCATTATTGATAGTGCAATAGAAAAAGCTAGATTTTGTTCATTAGATCCTGTCTGTATAGAAAGCTTAGGACAAGGTAGGGATGGATTAAATTTGGCAGCATGTTTTTCGTGTTGTTTGGTATCTGAAACAAGCTGTGAAGAATTTAATACATTGTTAGATAGGGCTTTGATAGTGGGAACATTAGATAATGAAAAAATAGGTTTTTTTAATAACTACAAGTAATGGGTTATTTACAAAGTATAGTTAAAAGGCTATATAAGGCAACAATATAATGTTACTTGTATAGTATTTTAATACATGTTAGATAAGTTTCGTATATTGAAGTTACTTATTGGAAGATAAATATTGTAATAGGTTAAGAGACCTAGTATAATTCTTTTAGTAAGAAAGGATGTGTAAAAAGTGAACTGTATTGATTTGTTTGCAGGAGCAGGTGGATTATCTGAGGGATTTTATAGAGCAGGATTTAAATTTTTTGCACATGTTGAAATGGACGAAGCAGCATGTTTAACTTTAAAAACAAGACAAGCTTATTTTTATTTAAAACGTAATAATAAGCTTGATATATATATTGATTATATTAATGGGAATTTAAGTAGAGAAGAATTTTATTTGGAGATACCGGATAAAGTTTTTCAAAGTGTAATCAATTCAGAAATTAATGAAGAAACTATAAATTGTATTTTTGAACAGATTGATAGAAATCGAAGAGGAAAAAATATTGATATTATAATTGGTGGACCACCGTGTCAAGCTTATTCTATTATGGGAAGATCAAGAGATCCTAAAGGGATGGTGGAAGATAAAAGAAACTATTTATACAAGGAATATATAAAGTTTCTAATAAAATATTCACCAAAATTATTTGTATTTGAAAATGTATTAGGGTTATTATCAGCTCAAAATGGAGTGATATTTAATAATATAAAAGAAGAATTTAAAAGCGCGGGATATAATATTGATTATAAAGTATTAAATGCTAAGGAATTTGGTGTACTTGAAGATAGAAAAAGAATTATATTAATTGGTTGGAGAGAAGATATAAATTTTAAATATCCAGAATTTAAAGCTATAAAGAGTAAGTACACGATAAAAGATTTATTTAGTGATTTACCGTTTATTAAGTCTGGAGAAAGTTTGAATTCGTATAGAACTGAATGTACACAATGTTTAGAATATACTCATATTAGGAGAAAAGAATGGAATGTATTAACTCAAAATATAAGTCGTCCTAATAATGAAAGAGATTTAGAAATATATAAATTATATATAAAAGTTTGGAATGAAGAAGGCCGAAAGTTGAAATATAATGAATTACCAGAACATTTATCAACTCATAATAATAAAAATTCATTTCTTGATAGATTTAACATAGTACCATATAACAGTATCTGCCATACAGTAGTAGCACATATAGCTAAAGACGGACATTATTATATCCATCCTGATATTAATCAAAATAGGTCTATAACTGTAAGAGAAGCAGCAAGAATACAATCATTTCCTGATGATTATTATTTCGAATCATCAAGAACAGCTGCATTTAAACAGATAGGAAATGCAGTACCACCCCTTATGGCGGAGGTTATAGCAAAAAAGATAAGAAGTAGCTTAAAGTAAAACTACTTCTTATCTTTTTTTATGAAAGAAAATATGTAAATTGAATGAGAAATAATTGTGACAATCAAATCTAGTACTAAACATACAATACAGTATTTTATTATATATTTAAGCCTTAATTTCAATATTATTAATTTGGATAGTATAATATGGTTACTGTTTTATGCAGCATCCCCAGAGTTACTACTATCCTTCTTATCTTCAGGATCAATAACAACTCCAAGTTTAGTGAAAATTATGGTGTTGAGTTTGTTAATTGAAGCTGATAATGAACTAAGCTGTTTTTCTAGTCTTATGAGCAGGTAGCAGCTCATAAGACTGGAAAGCCATTGTTTACTACCAGATTTATTAATTCATTAACTTCCATAAGAAATCACCTTCTGCAATGTATATATGCAGAAAACGTTAGGATTTAATTGATGCGATATTTTGGTAAGGTGTATTTATAATTATGGTGTCTTTAGAGAAAAAAGCTTGTTGATTTGTAAGAGGAGAGTTTTTCGCTGCATCTAGGATTAATATAGATATTCACATACATAAAAAGCTGGTCTAAGATATACCTCTTCATTTTAACAGCAGAAGAATAGGAAAGCGCTTTTTCTTCAGCATAAAATTTAAGTGTGTTATTTTTATAAAATAAATGAGTGAGCAGGTCAGCTTCATCAGAAGTAAGTCTGCTTAATGCATATTTCAGGCATTCAGAGTCGTACTTTTTATAGAGCATCTGCTTTATTTCGGGAAGGTTATCCTGATAAGTAGATTCAAGAAAGCTATCAAAAGGAATATCACAATAGCTTTTTATTCCATTGTTTTTTATATTTTTACGGATAAGATCATTAATATTATTATTAATACCATTGGTAGCATAATCAACAAAGCGATGAGTTTCAGTTCTATAAAGAGAGATACATTTGAATAAGATCTTATAGCACTCATTCATAATGTCTTCAAATTCATATCCATTAGTAAAAGTCTTTTTAGAAATATTTATAATGAAAGGCTTAAATTCTTTTACTAATTCTTCTTTTGAATATTCATCTCCAGCTTTGGATAAGCGTACTAATTTTTCAATGTAATTATAATCCATGAAAAACCTCCTGAATACTATATTGCAGAGGAATAGAAAATCTCTACATAAGAAATATATGTGAAATGGGAAAAGTTTTTTAAAACTGATTTTAAGAAGCTGTTATGAGAATAAGCAGTTAATCAGTATATCATAAATTGAATTTGATAATAAGAGAACAGATGCAGTAAAAAACAATTTACCATAAATACATATATACAGTTTGAAATTAAATAGTATTATGGAGGTATTTTTTATGAGTAATTTTGTTATAGCATCAGGACATACTGCAAGTGGAAATATTGGATGTGGAGTTGTTGCAGATCTTGATGAAAGTAGGTGCACAAGAGAGATTTCCCAGCTTGTGGGGAAAGAATTAGAAGTCAGAGGTCATAAAGCAAATCTTTTAATAATTGATAAAAGCAACACTTATAATTGTGAAGATTGTTATGTAAGAGCACAGATGGCAAGCACTTTGGCACAGAAAGAAGAAGTTGACCTGTATGTAGAAATCCATATCAACGAAGGGGGAGGAACTGGATGTGAAGTACTTGTTACTGCCATTCTGCTTCAGCAAATCAATATGCTACCAAGATATGTTCTTCATTTCAGGTGCTTTAGGAATTCCAAACAGGGTAGTCAAGTCACAGAATCTTATAGTACTGAATAAGACAAGTATGCCGGCAATACTTATTGAATGTCTTTTTGCAGACAGTAGTGATACTGGTAAATATAATGCAAAAGCTATAGCAGATGGACTTGTTGGTGTTGGAAATAATGTTGGAAATGTATGCAGCGGTTCAGGTAGCAGTGGACAAGCAAACAGTTCATAATGGAAGCTGGGCTGGAACAGGAATAACATTGGATGGTGGTACTGCACTGACAATATAAATAACTATTATTATACTTCACAGAATGGCTGGAAGTGTATTGGTGGAGAGTGGTACATTTTTCATGAACAGGGATATGCTCTTGAAAGTGCCTGGTATTATGATGAAAGTGACTGTAACTGGTATTATCTTGATGAAAGCTACAAGATGAAAGGATAAACCACTTTAGAAATGGATTAATGATGGATGTTATGCTTTTGATGAAGATGGAAGGATGTACTGTGACTGTGTTACTCCTGATGGATGGAGAGTTGATGAGAGTGGGATGTGGATTAAGTAGTAGCTAGATAAGTATTTATGAATAAATACTAAGTTAACTTAATAATAATAAAGTATAGTATTTATAATAAGGAGGAATAGTTATCTTAGGTAATTTTTATGACATATATAATCATCTTAAAGGGATTGAAAAAGTAAATAATAAACAAAAGGATAATAAATTTATAGGAGCATATAACTTATCTGATAAGGAGAAATTTGATAATATAATTAGATTTGCTAGAGATATTTTGCAGAAGAAAATTGATCACAATGTTAAAGAGCATCCGATATTTGATGTTGTTAGAATTCTCGGAAGAAGTCTTCAGTCCGAATATATGGAATATTTATTATACACTAAAGATGAGGAAAACAATCTAGTACCAAATTTGGATTGGAGCAGCTTAGGATTTGATCCATATGTACGTTTATCAAATAATTATCCTGAAAACATTACATTAGATAATATTATTAAACAAGTTAAAAGCAGCAAAAAAATAATATTAAATAAAGATTTGATACTACCATGGCCATGGAGAAAAAGCAAGTTTGTTAGGTCATTATTTAATATTGGTGAAGGTAGAAAGTTCGGAAAATGGAAACAGGATTATAATAATCATTTTGTTCAAGTGTGGCTTCAAATGGGAATTGCTTGGGTTGTAAATGGAAATCATTCTATATGCATGGGGATAATTCAAGGTGGTGAATTAGAACCAGAAGGATATTATGATATTAGTGAAGTATATAAGTATGTAGATTGTGATGGAGTTAATTATATAAAAAAAGAAGATAATAGTGTTATATCTGAAGTGAAAAATGTTGAGTTTGCAGCTATATTTGAAATTGGAAGATTACTTAATGAAAAGGGTTTGTCATTTATATAATAATATTTTTATATAAATCTTTTTAATCAACAGTTACAGAATAAAGTCGTATATTCTGTAGCTGTTTTTGTTATTCAAAATAAAATAATGAGAAGAATTAGTCAAAAAAATACATACAGGATGATAATTGTAGAAACAAGAATAAATTTACAGTATAATATTATTAATACAGTAAAATTTTGAGAAATAAAGATATAGTTGAGGAGACGAAAATGGAGAATATTAAATTACTCATTATGATGCTAATAATGTTTATATGTAAACTTAGTTATCTAAATAAGCTGTCTTTATAATAAGTTTAGCCTATTTTCTAAAATTTTTTGTAGTTAATAATTTATCTTAGAAGTTATATATAGTTAAAGAAAGGATGTACATAATGTTTGATAGTTCGAAAGTAATTGATGAAGAGAGTAGAATAGAGATTAAATTAAGAAAAACTGATGATGAAGTTCCAACTTCATGGGAAATAGGAAATTTTATAGATAAGTTATCATGTTATTATTATAAGTTCGAATTGATAAATGTCATATGTAAAGCAATTAATGAAGGAATTCATCCTAAAAATATATTTATTTTAGATGAATCATTTAAAATAGATAGAAGTTATATAAATTTGGATACAATGGCTGTAACAGATAAAAAGATTAAAAATTTATATACTATTGGAAAACCTAAGAGTATTTATCCTAATAAAAAATTATATATGTTAAATATAATTTTTAAAATATTTAGAGAATGTAATGAAATATTATACAAAAGAACAATGAAAATAATTAGTAGAGATGAGATATATAAATTTACTGAACAATATTTTATAAAGAATATAGATGAAGTTCAATTAATAAGTAATATAGTTTCTTATGGAAAAGAAAAAATTATTGAAAAATATGAATTCAAAGAAAAATCAGAGAAAAACAAGGTTATAGATGAAATTAATATAATAATGAAAAAATCTAAGACGATGGTAGAAAAATTCATTAGTGATAAAAATGAATTTGAAGCAATTGAACAAACATTATGTTCATTAGAGAATAATGATTATAATACTGATATTTATAATCATTATTATAATGCCTTCTTTCATTTGATGAAAAAAATACCTAGACCAGTTGTAGGTATTTTTTATGATGATACTAATGAAATACAAATTTTGAGTTTAGCTCAAATTAATAAAAATAAAAGAAATAATACTTTTTTCGATATTAAATCTATCTCGCATAACAGTCCATTAGCAGAAGATGTTATTGTTGGTGCTGTTAGTGGTATAAGTACTGTTGTTAAAACAAAGAATGAAATTGATCATAATAATGAAATTCATGAAATACAGATAGAGCAGGAAAAGTTAAAAGTACAAATTTTGAAAAAGAAATTGGAAAAAGCTGATGTTGAACTAGAGACAACTAAATTAAGAAATCTTGAAAAAAGAATTGAAGTAATGGAGAAGAAAAAAAAATATGATCTTAAATACGGTGGAAATCCAGCTTTAGAAATTACGAATACATATTTATCAAATCAAATGATAGGGTTATATAATAATTATCAAGATAGAAGTCAACAATTACTAGAAAGTAATAAGATGGAAGTTATAGATATAAATGAAGTTCATCATATAGATACTCACATATAAAGTATTATTGTATACATAAATATATACAATAAAATGTTGAATACATACATTTATATTTATAAGTATTTTATAAGGAGGTATGTATTGTTAAATTAACCTAATATAATTATGTATTCAACTAAGATGTGAAGATAAGTGCTATTTATTTATATCTTAGTTTATTAATATATTTTTAAGAATAATATATTAATAACATATATGTTATTAAAATTTACTTTATAGAGAGGATAATAATAGTGGAATTAATTTATTTATGGATTGAAAATTATAAAGATATAAAAGAGCAAGGGATTAGTTTTACAAAAAAATATAATGTTATAGTTGATGATAACTATCAAAAATATAATTTGCAAATAAGTAAAAATGAAGATACTGTTGATTCTATATTATTTGGAAATAATATAAATATATCAGCAATTGTAGGTAATAATGGTGTTGGGAAAAGCACATTATTAGATTTAATTAGAATAATGCTTTTTGATCCAAAACGTCTAAGGAAGAGGAATATAGGGTTTAGTATATGGAAACAAGGAAAAAATTTTAGAATTTTAAAATTTGTTAATAAAGCAGTTATAGTAAATACAGTAGAGATAAAGGAATTAGTAGATAATGATGAATTCAATCTTGTATATTATTCTGATTCATTAGATATTAAGCATTATGATGATGATTTTGATGATGGAGAAAATATTGAAACTACTATTGGTGATATTATAGTTCGTGAAAGAGACAGATCTCAGTATAATGTTTCAACTGCTTTTTTGTTGAAACATTGCAATAATATAAATGATAAGATACGAGAATTTATACATAATGAGGTTGGAAGACAATTTACTTTTTACAGTGATGATAAGATCCGAAAAGTATTTGGTTATGATGAAAACGAAACTGAGGAAGAAGTTTTGAAAATACCAAGTCAATTGGCAATATCAATTAAATTTTTATCTCCATATATATGTGATAAAGTATTAGATGATCATTTGGATAATTATACAAGTGATCAGAGAGAAGGAAGAAAAGGAGGAAATTATACAACATCAATAACTATAGAATTATTACATGAATTGAAAGATTTTTATAATTCGATAGTTAAATATAGAAATTATCAAATAACTAAAAATATAAATAGTAATTCACTAGATGATATTATATGCTGGAATTTATTTATTATTTACATCTATATGCTATTAAATGAAAGAGAAGATACGGAAAAAGATGATTATTCTTATATAGATAAACAATTAGAAAAAATCATTGACAAATTTAACAATTGCGAATATAAGTTTGAATTTTGTAAATATTTCGTAAAAAAATGTGAAAACATGGGCGAGTTTACGTGTAATATTATTTCTGAGTTTTATAAATATTTAAACGATTTTAAGTAAGTAGTGGGAAGAATATAGGTATTAAGTTTAGTTTCCCAAGTGAATTTGTGGAAATAATTAGAGAAAACTATAGTACCACGGGCGATAATAGACTATTATCGTTAATGCAAAATAATGAAAGTAGTTATGTTTTTGATAATCTTAAAGATGATTGTTCAATTGATATTGATTGGAATGGAGAAAAAGATATAAAGGATCTTATAAATTTTTATATTGAGTATAGAAAAGTATCTATTTTTGTTGATTTTCTTGAGTTAGATTGGGGAATGAGTACTGGTGAATTTAATATATTTAGCATGTTTGCAAGAATATATGATGCTATTGAAAAAATATTTAAAAAAGGTGGTTCACATATAATGATTTTGATGGATGAGGTAGATAGTACATTTCATCCTAACTGGCAACAATTGATAATAGATCAACTTATTAATTTTTTAAAAAAAGTATATTCAAAGTTATCATTTCAGATAATTTTGACCACACATTCCCCTGTATTATTGTCTGATATTCCTGTTGAAAATGTTATATTTCTACAAAACATAAAAAAGCAAAGAACTCATGAACAAACATTTGCAGCAAATATATCAAGCTTATATTATGATTCCTTTTTTATGGAGAAAGGTAGCATAGGAAATTTAGCACATAAATGCATTGTGAATTTAATCGAATCAATGAATTATGTAATTAATGAAACCAATGATTCTATGAGTAGTAGAAAAAAAATTTTAGTTGACAAATTCTATGAATTACAGGGTCTAAATTATAGTCAATTTAGCGATGAAGATTATGAACGTAAGATTTATCAGATAAAAAAATTAATAAATACAGTAGGAGAAGATATATGGAAATATAAGCTTAATGAGTTATTTGAACAATGTAAAGTTATTAAAGAAGATAAAGACATTAATGAAGAATTATTAGATTATATTGAATATTTAAAAAGAAAAAAGGGAGAAGAAGTTGTATCACAGATACTACAAGAATTAAAGGAGAAAAATAAATGATTCCAATAGATAAAAGATTGAATTTTGAAGAATGCAAAGAATATGTTAAACAAGTTAAGCAGTGTATGGATTCAGCAACGTGGGATTATTTAAAAGAATCTATTTCATCGATTAATGATGATATAAAAGCAAAAGATTCATATTTATATAGAGATTTAGAAAATGATTATTATAAATGGAAAAAGGAATATAAAGATGATTATATTGTATATTCATGGATTACTATGAATTATAGTTTATTAGAAAAGATAAAAAAATTTTTTGACAACACCTATATTGGACAAGTAGTTACTAATTGTAAAAAACTAGAAAAATATGATCTCAATGAAGTAAAATCTTATAGTGCTCTATTGAGAAGAAGAAAATATCCATATGATAAAAATCCAAATAAAATAGGAATCAGGAATATACTAGATAATAAATATGATTATGATGAAATTTATGAAAAATTTATAGAATGCATAAAGCTATATGAAAAATTTAGTGGTAAAAAGATTAATCTATGGATAATAGAAAAAACTAATGTAAAAGTATGTCCATATTGTAATTTAGCTTATACATATAATAGAGGAGACAGTGTAACAGCACAATTAGATCACTTTTTTAGTAAGTCTGAATATCCAATGTTTGCACTATGTTACTACAATTTAATCCCATCATGTCCATCATGCAATCATATCAAGCTTGATAATAATGATGAAATGACTTCGCCATATGTTGAAAGAGCTTTTAAAGATATGAAAGTATATTGGGAATTATCTTATAATAAAGATGAATTAATGAAAAAGAAATTAGAAGAATTAAGTAATAATATAAATATATATATTAGTTCACCTAAAAGTGGAGATAAAAAAATATTTCTGTTATGAAACTTAATGAGGCTTATAATTATCATAAAGATTATGCTAGTGAAATAATAAAAAAAATTCAATGTTACTTAAATGAAGATTCAAAAAAATTAATAAATTCAATAGCATTCAAGAATGGAATTAGTAATGCTGAAATTGAGCGTTTTTATTTTGGAACTTATCTGAATGGAGATAAAGCAACTAGTAGAATACTAGTTAAAATGGTTAGAGATTTTATAGATCAATATAAGAGTATGAAGTAAGATAGTTTTTATGTTTCATAGTATTTTAGATTGGATAGAAAAAGAGTTTGTGATAAATATACTTTATATTCATTGAAAAGTAGAATATTTATTAATGATTAGAATTTGTCACAAACCCATATTTTTATTTATCAAAATAATTTTCTTGAAGTTTATAAATCTCAATAATATTCGTAAGAGCCTTTTCACTAGTGGTAGTAAGTTCCTGCTCCCATTTCGTAACAGTAGTAAATCCTCGATGTATGGATTTTGCAAACTGCATCTGTGCAAGATTCAGGCTGTGCCTTAATTTTCTTATTTTCCCGCCTATTGTGTCTGGTACTACGATATCAGCTAAAGTTTCGTGTAGTATATAACTGTATTGGAAAAATGTAGCTTGAAATGTTGCACTTTGGTACACACCGCACATGCTAAGTTAATGACAACCTACTACCCTCTACCAAAATTGAGAAAAATAAAAGGATTAGAAAATGCAAAATATGTTGATCCATATGCAGGTAGTAAAGGTAATTCAATAAGATATCTTTCTGTAGCACCAAGGACTAATGATATGAAAGTAGAAGGAGTAGATAATTTATTCTGTGCAGGTGAAAAAAGTGGTTTATTTGTTGGCCATACAGAAGCAATATGTACAGGAACACTGGCAGGACACAATGCAGTAAGACTAGGCATGGGAATGCCATTATTAATACTTCCATCATCAATAGCTATAGGTGATATAATAGCATATGCAAATGAAAAGGCAGCAACAAGGGAAGGACGTAAAGATAGATATACATTTGCAGGTGCAGGTTATTTTAAGAGGATGAAGGCTTTAGGTCTTTACACATTGGATATTAAAGATATTGAGGACAGAGTAAAAAAAGTAAATCTTGATAATATATTTGATGAAAAGCTATGTTAAATTAGATTAATTCTTAATGTTATAGATAGTATTATAAATGCCAGTTAAGAGTCAGAATTAAATTTAATCCTGATTCTCTTAGCTGGCATTTATTGTTTGAATTTTAATTATAAATGTTCAATATAAAACATATATATGGAATTTACAATATCTTATGAATATGATTTACCTAAAGCATCAGCACCTAAGATAGCAGCATAAACCATTTCAGCAGTTACCTTAAATGGCATATTATGAATACTTTCACCTTCTGTTGTTGAAGCTTTGGCTACGGCCATTATATCTTCAGTTTTAGGATTTTCTATACCCATATCAGAAAGTTTAACAGGTAGTCCAATTTTTTTGCAGAATAAGATTATTTGTTCAATTTCATCAATTGGTGAATTTTCAAGAACTAATTGAACAATTGTACCAAAGGCAACTTTTTCACCATGATAAAGGTGATGACATTCTTCAAGTACAGTAAATCCATTATGAATAGCATGTGCACCAGCAAGTCCACCACTTTCAAAACCTATTCCACTTAAAAAAGTATTAGCTTCGATAATGTTTTCCACAGCTTTAGTACATACCTTATTTTCAACAGCTAGCTTAGCTTTTAATCCATCAGCTAATAGCGTATCGTAACATAATTTAGCTAAGCCCATTGCAGCCAATGTAACAGAGCCACCAGCACATGTTTGTGCATTAGATTTAAAACAAGCTCTTGCTTCAAAATATGTAGCCAATGCATCACCTATACCGGAAACTAAAAGTCTTGCAGGAGCAGCAGCAACAATATCAGTATCAACTAGTACCATATTAGGATTTGTAGGTAAGAATAAGTATTCTTCAAAAACTCCTTCATCGCTATATATTACTGATAAAGCACTACATGGTGCATCGGTTGAAGCAATGGTTGGAACTATTGAAATAGGAGTTTTTGTATAGTAGGCAACAGCTTTAGATGTATCTAATATTTTACCACCACCTATACCAATTATGTTATCACAGTTATGTTCATTAAATATTTGTATTATTCTGTTAATTTCATTTTTGCTACATTCACCATTAAATGTTTCAAAAAATATTTCTGTATCCGTATTAGCAAAGCTATTTTTAACTGTATTTTCCACTCTCTTTAATCCTGAAGGACTTACTAAGATTAAAGATTTTTTACCCAATTTATTTACATGAATTCCTAAATTATTGAGTTCTCCTTTACCTTGAATATATTTACTTGGTGAAATGATTATATTAGACATTTATACCATCTCCTTTTAAATAATATATTATATGTAATATATTAACATATATCCAGAAATAAGTAAACATTTTCAATGGCTATATAATTGGAATTTAGACTTTTTACAAAGTTAAATATTAATATAGTAGTTATTAAGAATACATTTGTTATATCTTTTTTGTAAATAACAAATACATGTTTTTATTAGCAGCTTAGATTATAATTCTTAAAAGTTCTAATACTTCATGTATAATATATAAAATAAAGAACGTATGTTTGATAAGCCTGTGCACTTATTGTATAATTATTTGGAAAGAAGGGAGGATAATAAAAAATCATAGTACGATTTTATACATGGTTAATAACCATAAACTTTATAATAATACTGATATTGTATAATTTAAGCTTATTAATTCTGTAATTTAGAAGTGATTAAAGTTGGATTAAACAAAGGAATAAAGGAGAAAATAATAATGAAAAATTTAAAAAGATTAGTGAGTATTTTTGTCGTTATGATAATTTCATGTATGCTCATTTCATGTGGGAATCAGTCTAAGAGTGATGATAGTAGTTCGTTGCTTAAAGTCCACTTTATTGATGTTGGGCAAGCTGACTCTATACTTATTCAGTATGGAAATGAAAATATGCTTATAGATGCTGGAAACAATGATGATGAAAACACATTAAAAAATTATATAAATAGTTTAGGGATAAAAGAATTTAAATATGTTGTAGGAACTCATGCTCATGAAGATCATATAGGTTCTCTTGATTATATAATAAATTCATTTAAAGTAGGAAAAGTATATTTCCCAAAAGTAAGTGCATCAACAAAAACTTTTGAAAATATTTTAAATGCAGTAAATAATAAGGGAATGAAATTTACAATACCTACGGTAGGTGAATCTTTTAATTTAGGAGATGCAAAATGCACAATCTTAGGACCTAATGGAAGTACATACACTGATGCCAATAATTATTCTATAGTTATAAAATTAGAATATGGAAGTAATTCATTTTTATTTACAGGTGATGCAGAAGATGTTTCAGAAAAGGAAATGTTAAGTAGTGGTTTAAATTTAAAGTCTGATGTACTTAAAGCAGGACACCATGGAAGCAAATCATCAACAACTGAGGAATTTTTAAATGCAGTTAATCCTAAATATGCAGTTTTAAGTGTAGGAAAGGATAATGATTATGGACATCCTAATAAGGAAACCTTAGATAAATTTAGTGAAAGAAAAATTAAAGTTTACAGAACTGATGAATCTGGAACTATTGTTGCTACAAGTGATGGAAAGAATATAACTTTTAATTCATCTTCATCAAAAAGTAATAAATCAAGTTCAGAAAATAAAAGTGATCAATTGAAAGATGAAGGTAATAATTCAAAAGAAATAATTAATAAAAATTCTGGTAAAGAACAAGAAAATGATAATAAAACTGTTTGGGTAGCAGGAAATAATGCAAAGGTTTATCATAATGATAATACGTGCAGTAATATGAAGAATCCAACACAATATACTTTAGAAGAGGCAGAGGCTAAGGGATTAAGACCTTGTTCAAAGTGCTACAAATAGGATAATAAGCTATAATATTAAAATACCAAGTGTTAAAAATAATCACTTTATAGAAAAAAATATACAATAATGATATAATTAATCAGTAAAAACAAAAAAAGGAAATGCGTTATTTAAAAATAAAATATTATTACTAATACAATAATAATAGATTAATTGTAGTTAAAATGATGCAATATTAGATATTTTTGGGGGAAAATATGAATAAGTTTAGAGTGATTATCTTAACTTTGGTATCTATAGTTAGTGCTTTTTGGCTATATAGCTACAATATTTATGCTTATGACAAAGAACAAGATAAACTAAATATACTGTTTATTAGTTCATTTAATTTAGATTTTATTACTTTTAATGATCAGTTAGAAGGAATAAAGAAAGGCCTTGGCAATAATTACAATATAAATATTGAATATATGGACTCTAAAATATTTAATAGCTATGAAGCAGAAACACATTTTTATAATTTAATCAAGTATAAATTAGAAGCTTATGGAAATATTGGACTTATAATTTCTGGTGATGATGATGCAACTGAATTTTGTATAAAATACAGAAATGATTTATTTAAAAACATTCCAATTTCATTTTTAGGAGTTCAACAATTCGAAAGAAGTAATCGAGCACTAAAATGTGATTTTATGTCAGGGGTTTCAGAAATAGAGTCAATTAGAGAAAATATTGAGTTGATAAAAAAGCTTAATCCTAATGTGAAGACAATTAATTTTTTAGATAGTTATGGTATAAAGCGATATGAAGAAATAACTACAGAATATAAAGATGAATACAATTTTAATTGGATAATTACTAAAGATAAAACCTCAGAAGAGATAAAAAATACTTTATCTGGGTTAGATAAAAATAATGCTGTAATACAACTTTATGTAACAGATTTTTTGGATAACAATTTTCGTGATATAAGTGAAATCAATAAGTTTATTGATGAAAGTTGTAAAAATGCTCCTATATATAATATTCTATTTTATGATGTGGGAAACGGTAGTATTGGAGGAAAGGTTATAAATCATTTTAATCAAGGTGAAGATGCAGGAAAGATAGCTGTTGAATTATTAAATGGACAAGATAAAAATGATATATATATTGGTGATGATAGTGCTAATGAATATGTTTTTGATTATAAAGCATTAAGAAAGTTTGGGATTAAAAAATCAGATTTACCGTTGGGGTCAAAAATAATTAATGATCCTATTGAAGTAGTCAAAAAATATAAAAATATAATAATAGGTAATAGTATACTTGTAATAGGACTACTCATTACAATTTTTGTTTTAGTATGTAATATTAGATATAAAAGAGTATATGAAAAAGAGATATTAAAAGCAAAGAATGCTGCAGAAGACATGAATAAAGCAAAATCACATTTTATAACTAATATTAGTCATGAATTACGAACACCAATTAATGTAATCATGTCTGCAATACAATTACTTAGAGTCAATTATAAAAATGAAGTAGATGATAACAAATACATGAATAATTTTAATATTATAAATGATAATTGTAAGAGGTTATTAAGATTAATCAATAATATAATTGATATACAAAAATCAGATTTAGAAGAAGATTTGAAATTTGATAATATTAATGTAGTTGAGTTAATAGAAGAATTGGTTATGTCTGTAATTCCATATGCAAAGAGTAAAAATTTAAGTTTGATTTTTGATACAACTGAGGAAGAATTAATAATGCCATTAGATATTGACAAATTTGAGAGAATTATTTTAAATGTATTATCAAATGCTATTAAATTTTCTAAGGAGCATGGGCAAATAAGAGTTGATTTAGAAGTTAAAGATCATTTTTATATTATAATTACGGATGATGGAATTGGAATAGATATGGATAATATCAATAATATTTTTGAAGAATTTGTTCAACTTGATAATAGTTTATATAGAAAAAATGAGGGTAGTGGAATAGGATTATCTATAGTAAAATCTTTTGTGAAATTACATAATGGAACTATTTTTGTTGATTCAAAGATAAATGTAGGTAGTAGGTTTATTTTAAAATTTCCAATAAAAAAGTATGAATCAACAAGTGTTGAATGCTTTAATAAAGATGATCTGAGTGAAAAAGTTAAAATGGAATTATCAGATATATATATATAGTCAGTCTAATATTCTAATATAAACAATAAAAATGCACTGTCAAGTGCATTTTTATTGTTTATATATTTAAAGTCAATAGAATTTCTATTAGTATCTAACGATTACAGAAACCCCATCAGGTATTACAGTAATTTTACTATTCTTTTTTCCTTGCTTTTCTAGATATTCATCAGCCATTTTAATTGCTTCTGGAACATTTTCAGCATAATCCATATGCATAGCATGTACCATATCTTTTGGAGCTTTTGTTACCATAATGACCTTATATTTAAGGAGTATACGACAGAGAATCTGTGATTCCCATTGATCTGGAACAGTTTCATTACGGCCTGTAGCTAAAAATTTCTGCATGATTTTTTCTTCAGATTTTTCATTGGCAAAAGTATCATATAAAGATTGTCCACCATGACCATCTATGCAATTTGTAACCATTATGATAACACCACCAGGATTACATGTTGCTTCTGCAGCAGTCATTCCTTTAACTGATTGATATATGTTTTGATCTAATGGATATCCGCCATTAGTTGAGATTACTATATCAGAAGGAATAGCGTCTACACCAGAAAGCGCATCTACAAATTCACAGCCTTTTTCATGAGCCTTAACATAATCACCTGCAAAAGCTTTTATAACTCTTTTGTTTTCATCTAAGACCACGTTGACAATGAAAGCTAAATTGGCTTTTTTTGCAGCATAAACCATATCTTTATGAATTGGATTATCTTTTAAAACTCCAGCTCTAGCGTGTTCATCTGCAATAAATTCTGAGCAGTGATTAGCTAAAACAGTTGTACGGCTTGATACTCCAGGAAGAACACTTTTTCTTCCACCTGAGAATCCAGCAAAGAAATGAGGTTCAATAAATCCTTCTGAAATTAAAAGATCACAATTTACTGCATTTTTGTTTATCAATAATTTTCCTCCAGATGGAAGAGTACCTAAATCAATCATGTCTTCATTTTTACTGCTATCATGCACTATGAATTTAATTTTTTTGTTGTTTACAATATCTTCACCAAACTTATAAATCAGCTCATCTTTTGTAGTAAGTCTATGGAAACCAGTAGCAATAAGGACAGTGAGTGTTGCATCTGGATTTCCATCTTCAATTTCTTTTAATAGAACAGGGGTAATAACTTTGCTTGGAACAGGTCTTGTATGATCACTTGCAATCATAACTATATTGTTTTTACCTTTTACAAGTTCTTTAAGACGAATACTATCTATTGGATTTTCTATAGCATCCCTTACTAGAGACATTTCATCTTCTCGTGCTGTATAAGAATTAGCTTTTGATACTAACAATCCTGCAAGACGATCATCAGGAATGTTGATGGATAATTTTTCTTTTCCATATGGTAATTTTATATCTGACATTTAAAATATCCTCCTTTAGCAATATAACAAAATTAAGTTTTAAATTATTTTGAATATATGAACATTACAATATATTTATATGTTAACTAATTGTGAAAATACGTATTAAAAATAATTTAATAAACTAAATCATAGAAATGGCTTTTTTTAATACTTTAAAAAATATATAGATATTTTTTACAAAAATTCAAAAAAATATTGACAAAATATTTTAAGATGTATATACTAAATATTAATTCCTACTAAATCTATAGGAAAAGTAAATAAAATAGAAATATGTACAAAGTACATAGAATGTTGAGAGGAGAGTAAAGATGAATAAAAGAAAATTAATATCACTCATTTTATCATTAACGCTAACAGTAGGTATTTTATCTGGATGTGGAAGTGGAACAAATAGTAGTACTTCAAAAAGCGATTCTGTTGAAATAACTAATGTATCTTATGATCCAACAAGAGAACTTTATGAAGAGTACAATGATGTATTTGCAGATTATTGGAAAGAAAAAACTGGACAAGATGTAGTTGTAACACAATCACATGGAGGATCAGGAAAGCAGGCACGTTCAGTAATTGAAGGAAATGAAGCAGATGTTGTAACCCTTGCACTTGCTCATGATGTTACAGCAATAGAAAATGCAGGACTTATTGATAGTGGATGGATTAATAAATTAGATAATAATAGTTGTCCTTACACTTCAACTATAGTATTTCTAGTTCGTAAAGGTAATGAAAAGAATATTAAAGATTGGGATGATCTTGTTAAGGATAATGTCAGTGTAATAACACCTAATCCTAAATCTTCTGGTGGAGCATGTTGGAATTTTCTTGCTGCATGGGCATATGCAGATAATCAATATGGTCATGATAAAGAAAAAGATAAAGAATTTGTGAAAAAGCTTTATGATAATGTTGAAGTATTAGATTCAGGAGCAAGAGGAGCTACAACAACCTTTGTTGAAAATGGACAAGGAGATGTACTAATTGCATGGGAAAATGAAGCTTACTTATCTGTAAAAGAACATCCAGATCAATTTGAAATAGTAACTCCAAGTATAAGTGTACTTGCAGAACCATCTGTAGCAGTAGTTGATGATACAGTAAAAAAGAGAGGGACTGAGGAAGTTGCTAAAGCATATCTTGAATATTTATATTCAGATGAAGGACAAGAAATAGCAGCAAAAAATTATTATAGACCTTCCAATAAGGATATATTAAAAAAATATTCAGATGTATTTAACCTAGATATAAAAATGGTATCAATAGATGATTTTGGTGGCTGGGATAATGCCTACAAGGATTTCTTCCAGGATGGTGCAGTATTTGATGAAATATATACTAAGAAATAGTATATAAAATTTTTTCAATTCAAATCATAGTAATTCTATAAGAATAATATAGATAATAGATAAAGAAAAATTGGCAGAATCAAAGAAAGGAGAGTGTCCAATTGGTAAATGATATATTAAATACTAAGCCAAAAAGAAGAGTGATACCTGGATTTGGATTATCCATTGGAATAACAATTACATTATTAAGCTTAATTGTAATAATACCAATGGCATCAATAGTTGTTACAAGTACAGGAATAAGCTTTAAAGAATTTATAGAAGTAGTTACATCAAAAGAAGTTATGTCAAGTTATAAGGTTAGTTTTCTATGTGCCTTTATTGCAGCAGTTATTAACTGTGTATTTGGAATTATTTTAGCATGGGTATTGGTACGATATGATTTTGTTGGAAAAAGATTTTTAGATGGACTTATTGAACTTCCATTTGCACTTCCAACAGCTGTAGCAGGTATATCACTGACTGCTTTATATTCAGATACAGGATGGATTGGAAGTGTATTTTCAAAATTTGGTATAAAAATAGCTTATACGCAGATAGGAATTATAATTGCAATGATATTTATAGGAATACCTTTTGTTGTAAGATCTATACAACCTGTTTTAGAGAAGATGGATAAGCAGTATGAAGAAGCTGCTGCTATGCTTGGTGCTGATGGGAAAAGAATATTTTTTAAGGTTATACTTCCAGAAATATTTCCAGCAATGCTTACTGGATTTGGATTAGCCTTTGCAAGGGGAATTGGGGAGTATGGAAGTATAGTTTTTATTGCAGGAAATATACCATACGAAACTCAGATTGCACCACTTCTTATTATGACAAAGCTTGAACAATACAAATATGCAGATGCCACTTCAATTGCACTTGTAATGCTTGCAGTATCATTTCTTATACTACTCTTTATTAATATGATACAGGGATATGTAAATGAAATTTCGGGAAATAATTAATTAATATATTAAAGCAATAAGCACATCTTATAAGGAGGGCAGAATTATGGGGATTAAGAATTGCACACTAAAAAATAAACAAAAAAATAATATTAGTTTAGAAAAAAATAATGAGCTTATTGATCATAAGATAGCTTATAAAAAAATAGATGATACAGTTAATAAAAATATCATAAAAAAATCTAAAAATAGTAATAACTTAACTAAGAATGTTTTAATAGGCTTAAGTGTATTGTTTATCGGAATTATGCTTGTTATGCCTATGATAGTTGTAATTTCATACGCATTGAAGAATGGGATAAATGCATATAAAGATGCTGTTTTTGACAGGTACACAATAAAAGCTTTTAAACTTACTATTATCACAACTATTACAGCAGTAGGTATAAACACTTTCTTTGGTTTATTTGCTGCATGGTCAGTATCTAAATTCAGCTTTAAGGGAAAACATCTTTTAACTACTTTAATTGATATACCTTTTGCAATTTCACCAGTAATAGCAGGTCTTATATTTATATTGACATTTGGAAGAATTGGGTGGACCAACAGTTTTCTTCAGGCTCATAATATTAAAATAGTTTTTGCAGTTCCAGGCATTATTCTGGCAACAGTTTTTGTTACTTTTCCATTTATATTGAGGGAAGTACTTCCAGTTTTAAATGCACAGGGAAAAGATGAAGAAGAAGCAGCAGCACTTATGGGTGCAGGAGGGTTTATGATTTTTAGAAAGATTACACTTCCTCACATAAAATGGGCTCTGCTTTATGGAATAATACTTTGTAGTGCAAGGGCAATGGGTGAGTTTGGTGCAGTATCAGTCATTTCAGGACATTTAAGAGGAAAAACAAATACCCTTCCTCTTCATATTGAAATTTTATATAACGAATTTAAGCTGACAGATGCATTTGCAGTTTCATCAATACTGGTTGTTTTAGCAGTTATTGTACTAATTTTAAAAAATATAGTTGAATACAAATCGAAAAAGGCTGGTGTTAAATAATGTATGTGGAATTGAAGAATATAAATAAGAATTTTGGCAGTTTTAAAGCATCTGATAATGTTAGTTTTGGAATTGAAAAAGGAAAATTAATAGGGCTTTTAGGTCCAAGTGGAAGTGGAAAGACAACAATATTAAGAATGATTGCAGGACTTGAAACACCTGATAGTGGAGATATTTTAATTGATGGAAAGCGTATTAATGATGTGCAAGCTAGCAAAAGGGGAATTGGATTTGTTTTTCAAAGTTATGCTTTATTTCAATATATGACCGTCTTTGATAATATTGCATTTGGCCTCAAGGTTCAGAAAAAAAGCAAGAGGGAAATTCATGAAAAAGTAATGGAACTTGTAAAACTTATAGGTCTTGAAGGACTTGAAAACAGATATCCAAGTCAGTTATCTGGAGGCCAAAGACAAAGAGTAGCTTTTGCAAGAGCACTTGCACCAAATCCACAGCTACTTTTACTTGACGAACCATTTGCTGCAATAGATGCAAAAGTAAGGCATGAGCTTAGAAGCTGGCTTAAGGATATGATAAATAAGGTTGGAGTAACAAGCATTTTTGTAACTCATGATCAGGATGAAGCAATTGAAGTTGCAGATGAAATTATAATTACAAATCATGGAACTATTGAGCAAAAGGGTTCTCCATTAGAAATTTATAAAAATCCAAAAACTTCTTTTGTAGCTCAGTTTATAGGGCAATCTACTGTTTTAGAAGGTTGTAGGAATTTAAAAGGTTTTGATATGAAAGACATTGGAGAAAAAGTCGTAATAAGACCTGAGTTTATTAAACTTTCTAAAAAGAATGAATATAAACAGTATGTAAGCGTAACAGAAGAAGGAAAGGTTACAGATATATCATTTAGAGGCAGTTATCTTGAGATAAAGGTAAGTGTAGGAAACTTGATTTTAAGTGCAGTAAGGTCTCTTGAAGAACCTCCAGTTGAAATTGGAGAAGATGTTGATGTGCTCATTTACAGAGTTTATACCTTTGATGAGAATAAAGCTTACATGCTTGAAAATAGTGCTATGAATGATAGAAATTCAGTATTCATCTAATGTTGGTGACTGTCACCTCCCGGATTTTGTCGGTAACACGACAGATTTTGCTGGATTATGTGTAAATATTAAAGGATAAGGTGGTTAGGCTTGATTATGAAAAAGAAATTAAAGGTTGAAAAGATAGAAACTGATCTTCTTATAATAGGAGGGGGAACTGCAGGATGCTATGCTGCAATAACAGCTGCAGAATCTTCAGATCTTTCAATATTAATATTGGAAAAAGCTAATATTAAAAGAAGTGGATGTCTTGCAGCAGGAGTAAATGCAATAAATGCATACATAACAAAGGGAAGAAAACCTTCTGATTATGTGGAATATGCAAAAAAGGATGCAGACAATATTGTACGTGAGGATTTACTTTTAACTATGGCACAAGGGTTAAACAAAGTTACTGAGAACATGGAGAATATGGGACTTGTGATTTTAAAAGATGAAAATGGGGAATATGTATCAAGGGGAAACAGAAATATAAAAATCAATGGTGAAAATATAAAAGTTATTTTATCACAAAAAATAAAAAAGCTTTCCAATGTAAGTGTAATGAATCATGTAAATGTAACTGACTATATTGTGAAAGACAATAAAATATATGGAGCTTTTGCCTTCAGCATAAAAGATGAAGTTTTTTATGAGATTAAAGCAAAAAAAGTAATATGTGCAACAGGTGGGGCAGCAGGATTGTACAAGCCAAACAATAGTGGATTTTCAAGACACAAAATGTGGTATCCTCCATTTAATACTGGAGCTGGATATGCAATGGGAATAAATAATGGTGCAGAAATGACAACATTTGAAATGAGATTTATAGCATTAAGATGCAAGGACACCATTGCACCTACTGGCACAATAGCTCAAGGAGCAGGAGCAAAACAGATTAATTCAAAAGGTGAGATTTATGAAACTAAATATGGACTTACAACATCAGAAAGAGTTTATGGGACTGTAATGGAAAATTTAGAAGGTAGAGGTCCATGCTATTTGAAAACAGAAGGCATAAGCAGTGAGATGAGCGAAGACTTAAAGAAAGCATATCTTAATATGGCACCAAGCCAGACTTTAAAGTGGATAGAATCTGGAAAAAATCCTAGTGAGGAGAATGTTGAAATTGAAGGTACTGAACCATATATTGTTGGTGGTCATACAGCAAGTGGTTATTGGGTAGATACTAAGAGAGAAACTACAATAAAAGGACTTTTTGCAGCAGGAGATGTTGCAGGAGGATGCCCACAGAAGTATGTGACTGGTGCACTTGTTGAAGGAGAAATTGCAGCACTTGAGGCTGTAAGACAGATTAAACAAGAACAAAGCAGTATATATGAATTTTCAGAAAATGATGAATCATCCCTTTTAGATAAAAAGGTACTAGAAGCAGAAGAATTTTTGAATTTTGATAAACCTTTATTTAGCATTGAGGATTTAGAAGAAGCTATGCAGAAGATAATGGATACATATGCAGGAGGCATAAGCAGAAATTATGCTTACAATGAAAAACAGCTTAACATTGCAGATGAAAAAATTGATGAAGTAATTAATCTGACAAATAAGCTTAGAGCAGAAGACATGCATGAATTAATGTTTGTTTACGAGCTAAAGGAAAGGCTTACTGTGTGTAAATCTGTAATTGCACATCTTAGAGAAAGAAAGGAAACTAGATGGCATAGTTTTGCAGAAAATCTGGATTATAGAGAAAAAAGTGATGAGTATTTAAAATATATAAACTCAAAAGTTATTGATGGAAAGCTTACAGTATTATTCAGAGATTTAGTGAAAGAGGGGGAGACTTATGAGCATATCAATTAATAAAGAAAAGTGCATAGGGTGTAGGAAATGCATAAATGTATGTCCAGGAAGTCTTTTAAAAGCAGATGAAAATAATAAGGCATACATTAAATATCCAAAAGACTGCTGGGGATGTTCATCATGTATAAAGGAATGCAATGAAGAAGCTATTTCACTATATCTTGGAGCAGATATTGGAGGACGTGGAAGCAGGTTATCTGTTAAATATGAAGGAGATATAATTCACTGGAATATTGAAGATCCTCAAGGAAAAATCAAAACCATTGATGTTAACAGTAAGGATTCAAATAAATATTAGGATAGTAATAAGTTATAGATAGATAGTGTAAAGTACGTTATGAAAAATGATATTTAAAAAATTAAATGACTAAATAATCAATATAATTTTAAATTAGTAAAAATAATTAAGGGGGAAAAACAATGAGTCAATTATCACATTTAGATAAATTAGAAGCAGAAGCAATTTATATTATTAGAGAAGTAGCAGCAGAATGTGAAAATCCTGTTATGCTTTATTCAATAGGTAAAGATAGTTCAGTAATGCTACACCTTGCAATGAAGGCATTTTATCCTGAAAAGCCACCATTTCCATTTATGCATATTGATACTACATGGAAGTTTAAAGAAATGATAGAGTTCCGTGATAAAAAAGCAAAGGAACTAGGAATTGATATGATTGTATATTCAAATGAGGAAGGAATAAAGCAGGGAATAAATCCATTTGATCATGGCTCAGCTTATACTGACATAATGAAAACACAGGCATTAAAGCAGGGATTAAACAAATATGGATTTACAGCAGCCTTTGGTGGAGGGCGAAGAGATGAAGAAAAGTCACGTGCAAAGGAAAGAATATTTTCTTTTAGAAATGAAGCACATGCATGGGATCCTAAAAATCAAAGACCTGAACTTTGGAAACTTTATAATACAAAAATAAATAAAGGCGAGAGTATGAGGGTTTTTCCTATTTCAAACTGGACAGAAAAAGATATATGGCAGTATATAAAGCGTGAAAATATAGATATTGTATCTTTATATTTTGCAAAAGAAAGACCAGTAGTTTATCGTGATGGCAATATTATTATGGTTGATGATGATAGAATGAAACTTCTTCCAGGTGAAAAAGTAGAAAATAAGAAAGTTCGTTTTAGAACTCTTGGATGTTATCCACTTACAGGAGGATGTGAATCAGAAGCAGATACTTTAGATGAAATTATTGAAGAAACATTAAGTGCAGTTTCATCTGAAAGAACTACTCGTGTTATTGATAGTGAAGCTGCGGGAAGCATGGAAAGAAGAAAGAGAGAGGGGTATTTCTAAAATGAAGGATTTATTAAAATTTATAACATGTGGAAGTGTTGATGACGGAAAATCAACTTTAATAGGACATATACTATATGATGCAAAACTTTTGTATGCAGATCAAAAAAGAGCATTGGAACTTGACAGTAAAGTAGGAAGCAGAGGCGGTGCAATAGATTATTCTTTATTGCTTGATGGCCTTATGGCAGAACGTGAGCAGGGAATTACAATTGATGTTGCGTATAGATATTTTACAACAGACAATAGGAGTTTTATTGTAGCTGATACACCAGGACATGAAGAATATACTAGAAACATGGCTGTAGGTGCATCCTTTGCAGACCTTTCAATAATATTAATTGATGCAAAACAGGGAGTACTTGTTCAGACAAAGAGACATGCAAGAATATGTGAACTTATGGGAATAAAGCACTTTGTATTTGCCATAAATAAAATGGATCTTGTAGGATATAGTGAAGAAAGATTTATAGAAATAGAAAAAGAAGTTTTAAAACTTCAGGAAGAACTTTCATTAGAAAATATTGTTACAATACCATTATGTGCAACAGAAGGAGATAATGTGACTTCTAAGTCTGAAAATACACCTTGGTATAATGGCATGCATCTTTTAGAATATCTTGAAAATGTTGAAGTGGATGATATATCAGAAGAAGGTTTTTATATGCCGGTACAGAGGGTTTGTAGACCAGATCATACATTTAGAGGATTCCAAGGACAGATTGAATCTGGAATCATAAATGTAGGTGATGAAATTACTGCTCTTCCAAGTAATGAAAAGGTAAAAGTAAAGAGTATACATGTTACAGATAAAAGGGTTAGTGAGGCATCAAAAGGACAACCTGTAACAATACAACTTGATAAGGAAGTAGATGTATCAAGAGGCTGCATTTTACTAAAAGGTACAGATATTAAACTTAGCAACTCATTCACCACTGAGATATTGTGGATGGATGATTCTGAACTGATATGTGGCAAGGAATATATTGTTAAGATAGGTACAAAGATGTTAAGTGGAATAGTTACAGAATTAAAATACAAGATAGACGTTAACAGTGGTGAACATTTAAATACACAAGATCTGAAAAAGAATGAAATTGCAGTATGTAATATTTTACTTTCAGAAAAAGTAGCAGCAGATGAATTTACAAGACACAAGAATTTAGGAGAATTTATATTAATAGACAGGATTACTAACATGACATCTGCTTGTGGAGTAATAAAGGAAATTTCATCTCATAAAGAAAATAAGGCTGATAATATAGCTTTTGAATTTAATGATTTACAAGGTAGAGGCGATATTTTTGAAGAATTTTATTATAATACAGAAAGCCTTTCAATTTATAAATACAGGCCTGCCTCAAAGGTATATACAATAGGAGATGAAATTCCAGTAAATGGTGAAAGTTATGAGTATCCTGAAAGCTTTGATATTCTTATACTTCGTGATAAAATTGCAATTTCAGTACGTAATAGAAAAATAAGTACTATTAAGTCAATTGATGAGTATAAGTATTCAAATTATAAAGTGATTAATGGAAGAGGCTTTGCAATAAAAGCAAATTCACAGGATCAAATTGAAAAACTATTAGACGATAGAAAAAATATGAGTGAAGGCGACTTTATGGAAAAATGGTTTGATTTTGAGACTTATAGAAAAGTAAAATTTCATTAATAAATAATAAATAGACTTTCCAAATATTATGAAAGAGCTATAACACTATATGAGTGATTTAGCTCTTTTAAATTACAAATAAAATATAAATCCTAAACTCAGAAAGATTAGGATTTATATTAATATTAATCATCAAGTGTAGAAATGTCATTTTTTGATGAAGAGTTATATTCCTTTAACATATATTTTAAATCTTCGGGAATATCATCAGGTAGCTCTAAATTTTGACGATTATTTATATTATAAATTTTTAAAATTATTGTAGCATTTATAGGGAATGGACCAGCTGCAAATTGACCATTTGAATCTGGAAGAACATAATCTATACATTTTAAATCATTAGGATCTGAATCAAAGTATTTTGGGCCAGGAGTATATATAAAGACAGCTGCATCTTCTACAACCTGTGGATTATTATCATCAGTCCAAATGGTTCCATGAATCATTTTTTCCTTTGGTTTAGGTAAAACAAAATCTAAATTAATATTTTCAGTATCATCGTTTATAACTATATCATATCGAGATGAGTAATTTGGCAATTTTAAACCTCCAGCAAATATAAAGTGTTTATAGAATAATTATATTAAAAGTATTTGAAATATATGAAATATAGATAAGAATATGTTGTTAAATAATATTTTATAAGTTATAAAACTTAGGATACATAGTTCTTTTATTGAAGCATTAAAAGCATAATCAATAATAATGCTAATAATGCAGGGATATTTATTCTTAAGATTTTATGTTTTCTACGCATATTAGTCACCACCTTTTATTCCTATTATTAGCATAATAAACTATAATATACATAATTTTCTAATAGAGTGTAAAGCATACTAAAAAAGTAAGGTGATGTTATATAAAAATAAGAAAAGAATGTAGCTTTTTATATAACATCACTACATTCTTTTCTTATTCTTATTTACAAACATATTAAATTTAAATATATTATTAAAGTTTAATTATATCTGAGATAAGTGCTTCAACATCTTCTTCCTTTGTAGCCCAGCTGGTACAAAAACGTACAGCAGTATGGTTTTCATCAGTTTTTTCCCAAAAAGAAAAAGAATACTTATCTTTTAATTTTTCTAAATATTCATTTGGAATAATTGGAAATTGTTGATTTGTTATTGAATCATAACGGAAAGAGCAGCCTTTAGATTCAAATGCATCTCTTATTTTTAATGCCAAATTATTTGCATGTGATGCTATTTCAAAATATAAATTATTTTCTAAAAGAGTAGTAAATTGAATTCCAAGAAGGCGTCCTTTGGCTAGCATCCCACCATTTTGTTTTATAAAATATCTGAAGTCTTTCTTTAATGATGAATTAGTTATTACTACAGCTTCACCAAATAATGCACCTACTTTTGTACCTCCAATATAAAATACATCACATAATTTTGCAATATCTTCAAGAGTTACATCATTTCCATCAGCAGTAAGACCGTAACCAAGTCTTGCGCCATCAAGGAAGAGAGGAAGACTTGATTTACGGCATACATAACTTATAGCTTCAAGTTCCTTCTTTGTATAAAGAGTTCCATTTTCTGTTGGGTGAGATATATATACCATTCCTGGCTGTACCATATGTTCAGCAGTATCATCATTAAAGTGTGATTCATAAGCATTTTGAATGTCTAATGTAGTTATTTTTCCATCATCACTTGGAATAGACATAACTTTATGTCCAGTAGCTTCTATTGCCCCTGTTTCATGTACATTTATATGACCTGTAGATGCACATAATACTCCTTGATGTGGACGTAAGATTGATGCAATAACAGTTGTATTAGTCTGAGTTCCACCTACAAGAAAATGTACATCAGATTCTTGTGAATTGCATTTTTCTTTTATTATTGAACGTGCTTTTTCACAATATGTATCGGTTCCATATCCTGGTGTCTGTTCAAAGTTTGTTGCAGTTAAAGCTTCTAAAATTCTTGGGTGTGCTCCTTCTAGGTAGTCGCATTCAAATCGTATCATAACATAATTCTCCTTTGTTATAATGTAATAGTCTGAGTGTTTTACTTAACATAGTACTCTAAATTAAATTATATCATATATAAAAAAATAAATAACAAACAGTACTAAGATGTGTGTGTGGGGATGAAGCTTAGTACTGTTTGTTATTAAGTATACATTGTAAGATGTGCATCATACAAAAAATAGATTATTACTCAGAAATTGCTTTTGTAAACATTTTCTTAAGTCAATTATAGTACTGAAATAAAAAAAAATCAATACATATAATTAATAAAATTATATGTAAATGGAAAAACTAATAATTTTTAAACTTAATAATGAAATATATAGTTAGAATTATTAAATGTATAAATTATATAACATTATATATAAGAAACTAAGTAATTATAGGATATATATTTTTATTCTTTCTAATGGTCATAATTAGATATATAATTAAAAGAGTAAAAATTGCAAGTGATTTTTGCAATACATTAAATAATATAATTAGGTTCAGGAGATACAGAATTATGATAAAAAACATGATTGGACATTTTAAGACTATAACGAATCATAAAATTCTTGTGATGAAAACTTGTTTTAAGGTAGGTCTATACAAACAGGGATTTTTACATGATCTTTCAAAGTACAAGCCTGTTGAATTTGTAGCTGGCATAAAATATTATCGAGGGGATGTCAGTCCAAATGGAATTCAAAAATTAGAAGAAGGTGTATCAACAGCATGGCTTCATCACAAAGGTAGAAATAAACATCACTTTGAATATTGGATTGATTATGGAAATAAGCTTTCTGATGGACTTCAAGGAATGAAGATGCCATCTAAGTATGTTATAGAAATGTTTATTGATAGAATGAGTGCATCTAAAAACTATCTTGGAGAAAAATATACTGATAAAAGTGCACTTGAGTATTATGAAGAAAGAAAAGACTATTATGTAATTCATCCTGAAAGTCGTAAATTTTTAGAATTTCTTCTTAAAATGCTAGCAGAAGATGGAGAAGAAAAAACATTAAAATACATAAAAAATAATTTACTTATGAAAATCTAAGGTTTTAGGTGAAAATTTAAATTTTAACATAAATATATAACAAGTATGATTAGATTATGAACAAATCATATTTCAACATATATGTTCAAGTTATAAAAATTAATATTAAACTTTTTATTCGGAAAGATTATCCATTATTTGTAGTATAATTTATATAATTATTTTGATATAATAAGAATTGAAGATATTGAATGGAGGTATTGTTATGGCAACTAGAATGTTACATACATGTATAAGAGTAATGGACCTTGAAAAATCATTAGAATTCTATAAGAATGCATTAGGTCTTGTAGAAACAAGAAGAAAGGATTTTCCTGAGCATAAATTTACTTTAGTTTATTTAAGCGATACACCAGACGGATATGAAATTGAATTAACTTATAATTATGATCCAGAAAAGCCATATGATTTAGGAAATGGATTTAGCCATGTTGCAATTGGAGCTGATGATATTGTATCATTAAGAGAAAAGCATATGGAAATGGGATATGAAGTAACTGACCTTAAGGGACTTCCAGGGGAACCACCAAGATATTACTTTGTAACTGATCCAGATGGATATAAAGTTGAAGTTATAATAAATAAGTAATTTCAGATTATAAGTTATTGTATTGAGTTTAAGTCCTGAGTAAATTCAGGGCTTAATTTTTATAGTTTTTTACTTTATAAATTATAGGTAAGAAAATATTTGAACAATAATTTATAAAAATTATAGATGATTTCAATATATTTTAGAGTTAAAAATAAAGTAAATATATTAGACTATAAAACATAATATAGTATATATAGTTTGGGCTTTATGTATGAAGTTTTATATTTGATAGATAATTTTTAATTTAAGCCAATAATCTACTGTTAAGTGTAATAAACAATTAAAAATATTATGATTTACCAAGTTAAAAAAATAGATTTACAATAAAATTGAGAGGAAAGGGATGCGAAATGAAGCCGGTAATAGGGATTACATCATATATAAGAAAAGACGTATTTAGAAACTATTCACAAGTTGGATATGAGTATATAGAAAAAATCGAAAAAGCAAATGGTATACCTATGATTTTGCCAGTGCTTCAGAAATATGATGATCAAGAACTTAATAAACTTATAGATTGTGTAAATGGAATTATATTTACTGGAGGATGTAACGTAGAATCACAATGGTATGGAGAAAAACCTTTAGGAGAGGAAACAAAAGAAGATGTTTTACGTAATGGATTTGAAAGGGATTTATTTTTAGCAGCAAAGAAGAAGAAAAAACCTATACTTGGTGTATGCAGAGGGTGTCAGCTCATTAATGTAATGCAGGGAGGAACTCTAGTACAGAATATTGATAGTCAGCTTAAAACTGCGGTATATCATAAAGGAACTGGCTGCAGAATAAGTGAGAAACTTCATAGAGTTGTATTAGCAGAAGATTCACGTCTTAAAAATGCATATAATGAACAGGAAGTTCCAGTCAATTCTTTTCATGAGCAATGTATTAAACAAATTGGAACAGATCTTAGAATTACAGCTAAATGTTGTGAGGATGGTGTAATTGAAGGTGTTGAATATGAAGGGGACTTTTATATGGCAGGAGTTCAGTGGCATCCAGAAGGAATGGAAGACCAACTTAAGCTTTTTGAAGAGTTTGTGGATATATGCTTAAAAAATAGTGATGAATTGGCATTGAAATAATATTATATAGGATTATTAGGATTTCTGAAATTTTAAGTTAAGCAATATATTATAAAATTTAAATTGATTTTTATTATGTAAGCAGATAACTATATTAGGATTAGTATGGTTATCTGCTTTTTATAAATATTAACTTAAAGTATAATTTCCATAAAAATAGTTATTCATATATTTATTAATTTTACTTTTACCAGGTAAAAGTGGATAAATTTGAAAAAACATGTTATAATTGCATAGCTATTCCTAAAATTTAAAATATATGGGGTGATATTTATAAGGAATTAAAGACAAAAAACTAATGAAGAATTATATTAAAGTAAAAATGGAGGTAAAATATGAGAAGAAGAGCAGAACTTAAAGAAGATGCAAAACAACAATTAAGGGGAAAGAGAGGAACAGGAGCCTTAATTACTCTTATATTATTTATTATTGCATTAATTCCTAGTATTGTTGGATATTTTGTAGAGTCGGAAGTTATTGTAGCCATAATGGACATAGTTGTTCAAATTTATGTTACATTATTGGGTATTGGATGTCTTTTATATTATTTTGCGGTAAGAAGAAATGAAGATGTATCAGTTGGTATGTTATTTTCAGGATGTAAATATTATTTAAAAGGATTTTGCATTGTTTTCTTATCAGGAGTTATGATGTTTTTTGGGTTTATTTTATTTATTATACCAGGTATTATTTTATCATTAATGTATTCACAGGCATTATATATTTATATTGACGAACCTGAAAAAGGAATTATTGAATGTTTAAGAACTTCAAGACTTGCAATGAAGGGATATAAAGGTGATTTATTTGTATTAAACCTTAGTTTTATTGGATGGGGAATACTATGTGCACTAACATTAGGACTTCTTGCATTATATGTAACACCTTATTGTGGAACTACACTAGTAAACTTCTATACAGACTTAATGGAAGATTACAGAGAAAAAGAAAGAACACTTTAGAATTTATGGCAGCATGTTTATTGCTGCCATTTTTTAGTGTATAATAAATTTATAAATTTCAACTATGAGAAAAAATTAATTATTAACTAAAATTGATAAATTATCGACTTTTGATTTTTAAAATTTGTTAAGAGGAATTTATATTTGTGGGTAGATTGGATGTGAAAGAGTGAAGGATTTTTTAGACCTTGTAAATAGACGTCAGAGTTGCAGGAAATATTTAGATAAACCTGTTGAAAAGGAAAAGATTATAAAATGTATAGAAGCTGCAAGAGTGGCACCTTCAGCTTGTAATAGTCAGCCATGGCATTTTATTGTTGTAAATAATAAGGAGCTTTTATCCAAAGTGGCAGATTGTTTGCAGGATTCTATAATGAATAAATTTACAAGTGAATGTAAGACATTTATTATAGCTGTTGAGGAAAGTGGAAATATAACAAGTAGAGCAGGAGAGCTAATAAAAAAGCAGGATTTTAGAGCAACTGATGTGGCAATTGCATGTGAACATATATGTCTTATGGCAGAAGAATTAGAACTTGGTACATGTATTTTAGGGTGGTTTAATGAGAAATCATTAAAAAAGTTATTAAATATTCAAAGTGGTAAAAGAGTTAGGCTAGTAATTGCTATGGGATATCCAGATAGTAAAGATGTGCGCAAAAAAGTAAGAAAGAATTTAGATGATATTTATACAATATATGAATAATTTTAACTAAAAGCTATGAAGAAATTCATGGCTTTTTATTAAGGAAATTAAGGTCAGTTAAGCATACAAAATAAGTATTACTAGATAATAAAATTAATACATAAAAAATATATTAAAATATGTATATACTTTTGTAAAAAGAGTGTGTTGCGTATATTGTAAAAATCCTATCAAATTTTTAAAATAAATGTTGTTATAGTCTATTATTGTTAGTTTAATTTTTATTAGTATTAAATTCTCTATAGATAGAAAAATCATGAATATATTAAATTAAATAATTCTCTAGATGGATGTGTTTTATATCTTTCATAGATGAATAAGGGGATACAGATAGCAATTCAAAAAAAATATCCATATAATTAAAAGTTTTATCAACAAATAGTAAAGAAAATAGATTGCAGTAATGATTAAGGTATTTTGTAGCTACACCTCTGAAATCTCCAATCCAGTTATTTAGCTTTACAGATATATTATGTGATTTACCTGTGCATTTAATGTTATCCATGGCATAATATGATTTTGGATTAAAATTAACTTTTTTTCGTATTTTATAGGGAAGTTTTTTATTATGATTAACTACATGAAAATGAAGTGGTTTTGTAAAGGTTGGATCTATATGAATGTATGAATTGGGGTTACATAAATCATATATACTATCTTCAAAATTTTTTTCCCATAATCTATCTAAACCAACATTTTCAACAATTAAACAATCATTAACATCATATGAAATTACAGTATATACATCTCTGCGCGCAATATTGTAAGTCTTATAAAAATCACATTTAAATTCAAAATGTTTATTTCTACTTCCTTTATAATTTCGCCTGCTATAGTAAATTTCCATAAAAATAAGATCCTTAAATTCTGTTGGTTTGTATATTTTTTCTATGCCATGAAGAGCCTTATGTCTCCAATTAAAAGCAGTAACTATAGAAATTTTAAGAGTTTTAGCACAATATTCAAGTGTTTTCTTTTCTCCCAATAGTTCAATAAATTTAAACCATTTTTCAGGAGGATGCTTTAAGTATTTCCATAATGAATTTGTAGTGTCTGAAAATGTTTTTTTGCATGATTTACATCTATATCTTTGAATACCATCATATTTTCCAAACTTGATAAATTCAACATTTTTACAATGAGGACAACATGAATATTCTTTAATATTTTCTCTACTGTATATAGTTTTCTTTAAAGATTTACTCTGGTATAAACTTAGTTTATCAAATGTACTATCTTTTAGTATCAAAAAATCACCGCCTAAAATTTAATCTATAGGTTGATCTGAGATTATAGAATTATAATTATATTATTGAATATAATTCAATAATTGTTTTGAAATAGATTTATAGGGCATATATATTACTAACTAGATTGTTATTTAAGAAATAATGATCTAGTGTATTTTAGTTTATTACATTTTGATTATTGACATATTATCTGTTTGGTAATCATTAACAACATTTAATTTAAAAATTTTATATAAGTTTTATATTACAACATATGCAGACTATATTTTCGCTATGATTTTCCATATTTTATATAGAATAATTAAATTCAATAATTATAATACTTAATTATTAAATTATAACGAGAATAATTTATAATGATTTTAAATAAAAAAATATTAATAGTATATATTATCTTATTTAAAATATAAAATTTTCAAAAATTTAAGAAAAATTTTAAATTATAAAATTAATCGCACAAAATCACTAATAAGCTTAAATATGGAGGCTTGATTTTAAATGAAATCAGAATATATGGTTCTGTTAAAAAATATTTTATAAATAATTATTTATATTATTGAAAAGTATGGGATAATATGGTAAAGTGTAGTTGTGAATTGGTAGTACCACCAAGATGCTTTTTTATTATAAATCTAAGTATTATTAAAATGGTATGTATTGGTATGAATTAAAAAATTGAATTCATAGTGGTTTTATCAATGGCTCAACTTTATAAAACAATAATTTGAAAGGGTAAAGGAGAGGTAATCTATGAATATTCTGTTATGTGTAAAACAGGTTCCGGATGATTCGGTTGAAATCCATTTGGCTGATAGTGAAAAAAAACCTAACTTAAATGGAGTCAGCCTAGTAGCAAATGCGTTTGATACTTATGCTTTAGAAATGGCAGTACGCTTTATAGAAGCTAATGAAGGAGCAGTAAGTGTATTAACGGTTGGAGCAGAGGACTGTCTAAATACATTAAAAAATTGTCTTTCTGTTGGAGCAAAAGAAGCATTTTTTGTAAAAGATGATCTATATTCAGATTTAGATGCTATGGGAGCAGCACAGGCTTTAGCAGATGCTATTCATAAAATTGAAAAAGATAAGGGTGAAAAATTTGATTTAATTCTATGTGGAAAAGAATCAACAGATGAAATTACTGGACAAGTTGGAGCAATTCTTTCTGAAAAGTTAGAAGTTGGGTTTGTTAGTAGTGCTGTTGAAATCGATTTAAAAGATGATAATATTGAAGTTCATCAAGAAACAGAAGAAGGGTATAATTTAGTTTCAATGAAGTCTCCAGCTGTGATAACAGTGAGTAAGCCTAATTATGATCCACGTTATCCAACAATTAAGAGTAAAATGAAGAGTCGTAAGGCTGTAATTCCAACTTATAGTGCAGAAGAGATTGGAGAAGTAAAAAAATCTAAAGTACATTGCATTAAATATGTTGAACCTCCTAAGAAAGAAGCTGGTATTAAGATTCAAGAGAAGGATGTTAATGTAGCAATAAGTGCTGCTATGGATCAAATGAAAAAGGATAAGGTAATTTAATAAAAGGGGGGATTGAGTATATGAAAGCATTAGTTTTTATTGAGACATGTGGAGAAAAGGTGCTAGGTGGAAGCCTTGAACTAATCAGTATATTAAAAGAGTTAAATGCAGAAGGAACAGCAGTTGTAGCAGGAAACAGAGAAGCTGCTGATACTGTAGCTTCTTTTGGAATTCCAGTTATTTTTACCGATACAAATTCAGATTGTGATACTTTAACAAAAGTATTATCAGAAATAATAAAAGAACAAAAACCTGATTTAGTATTTTTAGCAAATACAACATTAGCAAAAGATCTTGCACCACGAATTTCAGGACGTATGAATTTAGGATGCGTTAGTGATGTAATAAAAATTGATATAAATGATGGAAAAACTATATATACTAGACCAGCTTATGGCGGTACAATTCTAGAAAATATTGAAGTTGAAGGTACAGCTATAGTTACAGTTAGAAATGGTAGTTACCCAAAACCAGAGCCTGGTTTGAAGAAAGATGTAACAGTGAAATCTATAGAAGTTCCAGCAGATACTGTTAAAGCAAAGATTATTGATGTGGTAAAGGAAATTTCTGAATCTGTTAATTTAGAAGAGGCTAAGGTAATTGTTTCTGGTGGACGTGGTATGGGAACTGCAGAGAATTTTAAGTTAGTTGAAGAATTGGCAGAGGTACTTGGCGGTGTTGTGGGTGCATCTAGACCACCTATTGAAAATGGATGGATTTCTCGTGCACATCAAGTTGGTCAATCAGGAAAGATTGTAGCACCAAAACTTTATATTGCATGCGGTATTTCTGGAGCAACACAACATACATCTGGGATGTTAGGATCAGATTATATTGTTGCAATTAATAAAGATGAGGATGCTCCAATTTTTGAAATTGCCAATGTTGGTATCGTTGGAAATGTAAATGAGATTCTTCCTTCTATGATTGAAGAAATGAAGAAAGTAAAAGCCAAATAACTTGATTTTAGATTTAACTGTATTTAACAGGCTATTGCTATTAAATTGGCTATAGCTTGTTTGAAAAAAATTTTAGTCTTTATCCATAAAGTTTTATCCAATAGTATTACAAGAATAATATTATGTATCACGATTATATTAAGTAATGGTATAAAAGAAATAAATTTAATATTTATTGAAAAGTAGTATTAAATTAACATATTTTGAATCGTAGAATCATAATATTAATGGTAGTACCAATTAATATATAGTATCAGATAATAACTTAATAAGGAGGAAGTGGAATGCTGTTTCTTAAATTTTTAATGGCAATATTACCAATTCTTTGGCTTATCGTTGCATTGAGTAAATTAAAAATGCCCGGTTATAAAGCCTGCACTATTGCACTTATTCTTACAATGGGTTTAGCTACATTTTTGTGGAAACTTAATGTAGCCTGCACTGTTACAGGAGTATTGGAAGGAATACTCAATGCACTATGGCCAATTTGTCTAGTTATTATTGCAGCTTTATTTACGTATAATTTGATTTTGCGTACAGGTGCAATGGATTCTATAAAAAAGATGCTTGCTGGAGTTTCTATTGATAAAAGAGTTTTAATACTAATTATCGGATGGGGCTTCGGAAATTTTATGGAAGGTATGGCTGGGTTTGGAACAGCTGTTGCTATTCCAGCATCTATACTTGCAGGAGTAGGACTAAATCCATTTGCAGCAGTTATTTCTTGTCTTGTTGCTAACACTACACCAACTGCATTTGGTTCAGTAGGCATACCTTTGGTAACGCTTTCAGCTGTAACTGGAGTTCAAGCTAACGTATTAGCTACAAATACAGCAATAATTCAATCGGTTCTATGTTTTATAAGTCCATTTATTATGGTATGCATTGTAGGCGGTGGAATAAAGGCATTAAAGGGAGTATTTCCAGTTACATTGGTTGCTGCACTATCATTTACAATACCTTCATTTTTTACGGCAACAGTACTTGGTGTAGAATTACCTGATATAGTAGGATCGATTTGTTGTATGATATGTACAATTGCTGCTGCAAAAGTATTTAATAAAAAACCTCAGAAAGAATACTGTATTGAAATCAATAATCATAATGAAGAAAAATCTTTATCATTTAGAGAATCAGTACAAGCATGGTGTCCATTTATTTTAATATTCTTCATGTTAATAATGACATCAACATTGTGTGCACCAATTCATAATTTGATTTCAGGTTTCAAAACTAGTGTGTGTGTATATGCCGGTCAGGGAGGAAACACATTGACTTTCAGCTGGATTAATACGCCAGGTATAATTATTTTTATTGCTGCCATTATTGGAGGCTTTATTCAAAAGGCAAAAGTATCATTGATGTTTGAGGTATTGATTGATACATTAAAAGCAAATTGGAGAACAATTGTTACAATTTGTGCAGTTATGGCAACAGCAAAGACTATGAGTTATAGTGGGATGATTGCAGATATTGCAAGCTTTTTAGTTGTAATTACAGGTGGAGCATATCCATTAATATCACCACTAATTGGAGCAATTGGATCATTTGTTACAGGTTCTGGAACATCAACAAGTGTACTTTTTGGAGGCTTGCAAGTAGAGACAGCACAAAATCTTGGACTTTCTGGAGCATGGATGGCAGCTGCAAATACTCTTGGAGCAGGTATTGGAAAAATGATCTGTCCTCAAAGCATTGCAATTGGTGCAAGTGCAATTGATAAGTCTGGTTCTGAAAGTAAAATTTTAAGAAGCGTATTTAAATATTTTGTATGCTACGTAGTTATTGCTGGAATTGTATGCTTCCTTGGAACATTTATATTATAAAAATACTAAAAATTAGAATTAAAAATTTCAGTTATTAAGTAGATATAAATTGTAACAAAGCTTATAAATTAAAATTATTGATATAGATTCAATTTGGCAGATATTTTATTAGATTACCAATTGAAATATAGATTAATAGGAGGAATGAGTATTATGGCTCAGTACAACATATTAACAGAAGATTTAATATTAAAATTAAAGGAGGCAGCTCCAGGGCATATTTTAAGTGGAGATGATATAAATGAAGATTATTCTCATGATGAAATGCCTATTTACGGTAAATGTGCTCCACAGGTAGTCTTTATGGCACATTCTACAGAAGAGGTAAGCAAAGTAGTTAAGATATGTAATGAAAATAAAATACCAGTGACTCCAAGGGGTGCAGGAACAGGACTTGTAGGTGGTGCAGTTCCAGTTTTAGGTGGAGTTTTAATAGATATAACAAAGATGAATAAAATATTATCTTATGATTTAGAAAATTTTGTTGTAAATGTGGAAGCTGGTGTCTTATTAAATGATCTTGCTGAGGATTGTGCAAAACAGGGATTATTATATGCTCCAGATCCAGGTGAGAAATTAGCATGTTTAGGTGGAAACGTTTCAACAAATGCTGGAGGAATGAGAGCTGTTAAATATGGTGCAACACGAGATTATGTACGTTCAATGACAGTTGTACTTCCAACAGGAGAAATTACTAAATTTGGAGCAACAGTATCTAAGACAAGTTCAGGATATAGTCTTTTAAATTTGATGATTGGATCAGAAGGTACACTTGGTATAATTACAGAACTTACATTGAAGGTTATGCCAGCACCAAAGATGGTTGCAAGTCTTATAATTCCTTTTGAAAACTTAGATGACTGTATTTCTACTGTTCCTAAATTTAAAATGGCACATATGAATCCACAAGCATTAGAATTTATGGAAAGAGAAATTGTTCTTTCTAGTGAAAGATATATTGGAAAGAGTGTTTTCCCACAGGTTGTAGATGGAACAACAGCAAATGCTTATTTACTTGTTACTTTAGATGCATCAAGTGAAGATGAATTAAATACACTTATTGAAGAAACAAGTGAAATGGTATTAGAGGAAGGTGCAATTGATGTTCTTGTAGCAGATACACCAGCAAAGATGAAGGATGCATGGGCTGCACGTTCAAGCTTCTTGGAGGCAATTATGGCAGAAACAAAATTATTGGATGAATGTGATGTGGTAGTTCCAGTAAATAAGATTTCTTCTTATCTTGCATTAGTAAATAAAACAGCTGAAGACTGTGGAATTACAATTAAGAGTTTTGGCCATGCCGGAGATGGAAATCTTCATATATATCAATGCAGTAATGATCTAGAAGAAGAAGAATTTAAGACAAGAGTAGATAAATTCTTTAAGATTATTTATAAAGAAGCAACACAATGTGGAGGTCTTGTTTCTGGAGAACATGGCATAGGCAGCGGAAAGATGAATTATTTAGCAGAGAGTGTTGGAGACATAAATATGAATTTGATGAAGGGTATTAAAAAAGTCTTTGATCCAAATTTAATTATGAATCCGGGTAAAGTATGCTGTTCATTGGATGATAATAAATAAAAATTTATATATAACTAAAGGTTTAGATTAATAAAATGAAATTAACTTAAAATATTCTGCAGTTTAAAATAAATTAACGATTTTTACAAATTGATTAAAAACATATTTGAATTTTAAATCTTATAGATAGTTCAATGTTTGATATACATTAGATATAAAAAATTTTGAAAGAATTTAATTGCAATTTTAATTTTTAATTATAGATAGTTTGTTGCAAAAAAAGAAAGGTAGGAGTTTAATATGAATTTTAAACAAGATGAAAATCATACACAATTACAGGAGATGTATCGTGAGTTTGCAGAAAATGAAGTAAAGCCAATAGCTAAAGAAATTGATGAGACAATGAGATTCCCAGAAGAAAATGTAGCTAAAATGGCTGAAATGGGATTGCTTGGAATTCCTTTTCCTGAAGAATATGGTGGAGCAGGTATGGATACATTAAGTTATATTCAATGCGTAGAAGAACTTTCTAAATGTTGTGGAACAACAGGAGTTATCGTTTCTGCACACACAAGTCTTTGTGCAACACCAATTTACACATATGGTACAGAAGAGCAGAAAAATAAATATTTAAAACCACTTGCATCAGGAGAAAAATTAGGTGCATTTGCACTTACAGAACCAGTTGCTGGAACTGATGCTTCAATGCAAAAGACAACAGCAGTACTTGAAGGAGATCATTATGTATTAAACGGTAGTAAGATATTTATTACTAATGCTGGATATGCAGATACTTATATTGTTTTTGCTATGACCGATAAGAGTAAGGGAACAAAGGGAATTTCAGCTTTCATAATTGAAAAAGATTTCCCAGGTTTTTCAGTTGGAAGTCATGAATTAAAGATGGGAATTCGTGCATCATCTACATGTGAATTATTCTTTGATAATTGCATAGTTCCAAAGGAAAATCTATTAGGAGAAGAAGGTAGAGGATTCAATATTGCAATGGCAACTCTTGATGGAGGACGTATAGGTATTGCAGCACAGGCTCTTGGAATTGCAGAAGGAGCAATAGATGAAACTGTAAAATATGTTAAAGAACGTGTTCAGTTTGGTCGTCCTATATCAAAATTCCAGAATACTCAGTTTGAACTTGCAAAGATGCGTGCAAATACAGAAGCAGCAAAACTTTTAGTATACCAAGCAGCATGTGCAAAAGATGATCATGAAAGATTCACACATTTAGCTGCAATGGCAAAACTTGTTTCTGCAAATAATGCTAGTGATGTAACAAGACGTTGTTTACAATTATTCGGTGGTTATGGATATACAAGTGATTATCCAATTGAAAGAATGATGCGTGATGCTAAAATAACAGAAATCTATGAAGGAACATCAGAAGTGCAGATGATGGTTATTTCAGGATGGATGGGCGTTAAATAATTTTATAAACAGATGTTCAGGAACAATGTTTTCTGAACATCTATTTTTATGTGAAGATAATTAATAGTAAATGACTATAATGTATTGTTGAGAAGTAGGGGGAATATTACATGAAACTCAGATGTTTAATTTATTATAGTAGTGGTATTATGTATAAATTTACATGAAAAACCTTTTTATAATGAAATGTTGTTATGTTTAAAAAATAAATAAATTGGCAATGATCTAAATAACAAATTGAGTATGAACTTTAATTAAGTATAGAACTTTATGATTTGCAAATTTTAAAGTGATATATTTATAATATATTTCTATATTATGTTAAGGTTTATGGGTGTTAAGGAGAATGATATTTTGATAAAGGCTGATTATGATTTGAAAAAATTTGAAAAGTATAAAAAATTAACCCTTAAAGAAAAAATTTATGATAAACATAATATAAAGGAATATGAGAGCTGCCCATATTGTGGCTGTAAACACTTCATTAAATATGGAAAGTACCAAGATATACAAAGATATAAGTGTAAAAATGAAGAATGTAGAAAAACCTTTTCAAATACTACGTTTTCTGTATGGAAATACTTGAAATATAAACCAGAAAAATGGATTGAATTTATTGAGTTAATGTGTGAGGGGATGACTCTTGAATCCAGTGCTAGAATTTTAAAAATTACAACAACAACAGCATTTTACTGGAGACATAAGATTTTACATGCAGTTGAAAATTATTATAAGCCAGAATCATTTAGAAGGTCTGTATCAGTCATGGATTATTATGTAACAAAATGTTTTAAGGGAAGTAGAAATAAACATTATACATATGAAGATAAGATTGAAAATAGAACTGCGAAAATGTATGGATATATGCCTCGTGATGTTGAAATATTAATATCTGCAGAGGATGATGCAATACCACTTATTAATGTAAAAGATAACAATGAAACATTGAAAGATACTTTTAAATATAATGTATTAGATAATACGGAAAGTGGATGTTATGTACATTTGGAACATATTAATAAAAGGAAAATTGAAGAATGTACAATAGAGCATAATAAAAATTTACATAAAGATATAAAGAAAAAGTATGGATTTAAAGTATATATAAATTGGGTTGGTATACGTCATATGAAAGATGATTTTAAGGTATGTAAAAGTATGAAAAATTTTATAGGTGGTTTAAATTCTTGGCTTTGGAAATTTAAAGGAATTGCTACAAAATATATTGGACATTATTATAGTTTTTATTCTTTAATAAATTCTGAAGAAAACTTTGATTATATGAAAATCTTTTTCGATATATTAAAAAATGGTTCATATGCTTCAGCTGATGAAATTATAAATATACATTTAGAAAATTATTAATTAGTTAGCTATAATTTATAAAGTCTTTCTAACTAATTAACAAAGTATTGTTTTCAATTTTATCAATATGTAACAACATTTAAATATAAAAAAGTATTTAGTATAAATTTATATATAAACAGTATGTATAAGCCAATTATATTATAAATTTAAATATTATTAACTATATAAATTTTCTAGAGTATTTATTAAGAATAGCAATAAAGTAATAAATTTTTAAGTTTATTATGGTATGAATTGATTATTTAAGTTTTAAAAATGTTGACCAATATGAATATAAAGCTTAAAATATTACGTATTGGAAAATAAGGGTAGATTAAAAGCAAAATATATTTAGAATAAAACATAGAGGAAATAACTATGAATAAATCAATTTCAAAAAATGCGATATTTAAGACAATACTTAATTTATTTAATATAGCGCTTCCAATTATTATAACACCAATTGTTCTTGGAGCTATTAAAGAAACATATAATGGATATATTTCAGTTGGTGAAACATGTAATACAATTTTTATGACATTTGCATGTTTTGGTGTATCACAATATGGGTTAAGAGAAATAAGCAGGGTACGTAATGATAAAGAAAAGTTGAATAAGACAATAACTAGCCTTTTTGTTATAACCACCACAACAACATTACTTACAACAATTTCATATACTGCCTATATAATATTTAAATACAATGGAAAGGCTCCCTTTTATACATGCTTGATTATGGGCGGAAATGTATTGTTTAATATTTTTTATGTTGAATGGATAAATGAAGCTTTAGAAAATTATGACTTTATAGCTATAAAGACAATGGTTACAAGAATAATATATTCTGTATTAGTAATATTTTGTGTAAAAGATGAAAGCAATTACCTGCTTTATCTTTATATTCTTGTAGGATTTAATTTTATTAATAATATTTTAAGTTTTATTTATATAAGGAAGAGAACAAAATTTGATTTTAGAGATCTTGAGATAAAGAGGCATTTAAAACCCATGTTTCAGACTCTTATTTTATCAAATACATATCTTCTATATACCCAGCTAGATAGGGTTATGATAGATAATTATATAGGTTCTACTGAAACAGGTTTTTATGCGATATCCTTTAAAATAATGAACATAATTGATATTTTAATATTTACAATAATACAGGTATCAATGGCGAGACTTGTAAATTACCTTGCTAATAAATCAAAAGAAGTATATATGCAACTTTTAAAGAAAGTTATAAGCATATATTTTATTTTGTTATTTCCTGCATCCATAGGATTGTTATGTGTATCTAAACAGGCAGTTATAATATTTGGACGTGGATACACATATATTGCAGCAGTTCCAATACTTATGGTATTTTCAATATATCTTATGGCAGTAGGAATAGACAGAATTATAGAACAGCAGATAATATATGTATTTGGATATGAAAAAGCAGATACGAAGCTTGCCTTATACGGGGGAATACTAAATCTTATATTAAATTACGCACTAGTGTTAGGGGGGATTTTTACTCCAACAACAGCAGTTTTTACAACTCTTATTGCAAATATATTTTTGATAAGTTTAGAATATGGTTATCTTGTTAAAAAAGTTATAAAAATTGATATAAAATTATTTTCACTGAATAATATGAAGTATTTGTTTTATTCATTAATATTTATACCTGTATGTATGTTTATAAATTCAAATGTTGAAAATATATTATTTTCATGTGCTGCAGATGTGATTTGTTGCGCAATTATATATGTAGGAATTTTATTTATTACACGTGATAAAACATTTAATGAATTGTATAATCTTATATTAAAAAAACTTTAAATAAGTTTAAATTTAATCCTTATCTTTTAACTTAATCTTCAAAGATAAGGATTAAATTATTTGTTATTGATACAGTTTCAGTATCAATAACAAATGGAAATTCGTCATTTTTAAAAGAAAACCAATTAGAGCATGATTTTATATTACTGCTTGTATGTCATGATTGATATAATTTAGGTATTAAAACTAAATTATATTATTAGCTTCCTTTAAAATTTTCTCTAATTTATCTAAAGATGTAATTTGATTATTGCATTTTTGGCTGTCTAGACATACAGAAAATCCTATTGATTTATAATTTCCATACTTAGTATTTGTTTTGCATACTGTTGAAACAAATGCTATTTCAGCATCAGAACCAGCATTATTACAAAATGAACAAATATGAGAAGTATTTGAGTTTTGGTTTACAATTCTGCAGCTCATACCTATATTTTTACCAGCCATATTATGAATAATAAATAGTTTTCGTGTAGCTTCATCAATCCATCCAAGATATGAATTTTTAGATTCTCTTGCTTCTAATGATGGAAATTTAAGCTTTTTTTCTTTTTTGAATAATTTACTTATCTGAGAATCAGAAATCTGTGCCATACCATAAACATACTTATCTAAATTCTTTATATATATGTCAATATGTTGTGGATCAGTTATATGATCTATGCTTAGTATTTCTTTTTCAGCTTCAGATAAATTACTAAATTGATTGAGAATTTTATTCTGAAGATAAATTTTATTTGTTTCTACAATTTTATTATCAATACATCCTCTAAAAGTATTATTTAAATTAAAAAGACATTGTTTTATAAAATTGTACTCATGTTTTTTTATGAACGGTTCCATAAATTAAAACACCTCTTTTCTATTTTCATGTAATCATAATTTTAATAGGACACAAGACAAATGATACCATGCTAGAAAAGGGGTATTCAATCTATTAAACATTTCTGTACCGATTATGAGCATATTTTCTTTTCATAACTTATTATTCTTCGGATACTTTTTTCTGAAAGATAATATTCATTAGATAAAGCATCAACACTCATACCATTATTATATTTTATATAAATTTCTTTATTTCTAATCTTAAGTATATTTTTTATACCACTATTTTCACCCCAGGATTTATGATTATCGTCTTTTCTAGGGATATAAAGATAATTTCCATCTATATATTTTTGGATTAATTCAATTAATTCTTCAGGTAACACATCCTGTGCTTTTACATATTTCATATTCTTACTCCTTCACTAATAAAAAATCATAGTATTGAAGCAAAGAATACTAAAAGCCATGTGTCAGAACCTAAAATATAGGTTTTTAGTTAATTTAACATAAGATTAGGCTCCAGACAAAGCATAGATGGCTTTGTTGTAATCTTTGCAAGGAGCTTCTTGATAAGTAGTTGAAAGTTTTAACTTCTTTCATACAAATACACCTCCATTTTGTTATAAATTATAGCATATTCAATTTACTAATCAAGGGTTAGAAGTTGAATAAGGATTATTGTTATTATTTTCAGAATAACTTAATGTCATATATGAAGATTGATTTATAACTGGATTTATAATTTTACAAATTATTTAAATATTAAGAAATAATGTCATGTGTTATAATTAGTATATTATGACATTAAATGAAAGATTTTTTGAAAGGATAAGATTATGGAGAACATAAAGGTATATAACAAATTAGTTAGAGATAAAATTCCAGAAATAATTGATATAGATTATAAAATATGTGATTTTGAAATGATTGATGGCAGAAGAAAGTTTAGATTATTACAGAAAAAACTCCAAGAAGAAGTAAATGAATTCCTTGCAGATAATAGAAATATAGATGAACTTGCAGATATAATGGAAGTTGTTTTTGCTATTGCAGATATCTTGGGTGTAAGTGAAGAAGAACTTCTTAAAGTTAGAACTGAGAAACGAGAAAAACGTGGCGGATTTGAACAAGGGATTTTTCTTAAAACAGTAGAAGAGAGAAAATAGTAATAAAGAGGAGAGGGAAAAGTGGCTAAAATATTAGATAAGGACAGATTTATAGATATAATTAAAAATGGAGCAAAGATTAATATTATTGGAGACAGTATAGCCGCAGGAAAGGGAAGTTCACAAAGTTATAGCAGCGATAAAGTGATTTTTGAAGATGATATAAAGAAATTTTATAGAATAATTGCACCAAACAGCTGGGGAACATTATTTGAAAATTATATAGGTAAAAAATTTCATGGATGCTCAGTTATTAATAATGGAGGTTGTGGAGCTTCTTCTTGTCAGATATATAATAATATAAGAAATCTTATTAATGAAGATGATGATATTGTATTTTTAATGTTTGGAGCTAATGATAGAAAAAATCAGAATGGTATGAATGATTTATATGAAAATTTAGTAAGAATTATAAACTTTTTAAGAGAAAAAAATAAGCCTATGATTCTATTTTCACCAATACCATCAACAATAGAAAATGAAGGACGTCCAAATAGGCTTTATCATATGGATGATGTTACAGCAGTATTAAAAAATGTAGCAGAGAAAGAGAATATTTTACTTGTAGATAATTATTCCTTTATTCTTGATTATTTACATATAAATAATCTTTCTATTGAAGAAATAATGTTTGAAGAGGGATGTGAAAATGATGGTTTGCATCCATCAGATTTTGTTCAAAAGCTTATGTTTGAAAACTTGAAAAGAGTATTGAATATTTGATTTAGTCCATAATTACCGTATATATATATTGGTTGTAATTAATAGAAAATGATATTGTAATATGTCATAAGTATGTATATAGATATCTATATTGGTTGTAATTTTAATAAAGTAACAATAGGAGGAAGGGCAATGGAAGATGAAATATTGCAGATAGAAAAGTCGATTAATTGTTTAAATAGTATAGGTGGGTTTTTATCTTCTGGAAATGAGTATAAAGCTAACACAATGTCAATTACATGGGGAAGTGTTGGGTACATGTGGAAAAAGAAAATCTTCTCAGTTGTAATAAGTGATATAAGATACACTAAAGAATTTATAGACAAGGGAAATACATTTACAATAAGTATTCCATATGGCAGAAGTTTTGATAAAGCAATAGACTTATGTGGACACAATTCAGGAAGAGATGTGAACAAAGAAGAACTTACTGGAATTAAATTCATTTCTGGAAAAGTAGTCGAAAGTCCTGTTATAGATGGATGCAATATGTACTATGAATGTAAGGTTATATTAAAACAGAAAGTAGATGTAAACAGTGTAAATCCAGAACTTAATCTTGATGAAGAAGAAAATGGATATACAATGTACTTTGGTGAAATTGTGGCTCAATACTTAAGAGAATAAATGATAAAAAATCTACTATAAAACATGGTGCAGCTTAGATAATTTAAAAATAAATATAGTATTACTTACGTAAGAACATAAGCCTAAAAGCCCTGACGAATATTCAGGGCTTTTTGCACTTTAGAGAAAGCTCTTAAGGAAAAAATATACAATATATGTGGTTATTATATCCATATTATATTATAATTATTAATAGATATAGATATAGATATAGATATAGATATAGATATAGATATAGATATAGATATACTATATGTTAAATATAAGCTATGGGGGAGATATGATGAAAACGAAACAAATTAGTAAAATGCTTGCACCATTATCTGGAATTATGAGCTTTATGTTTGCTATGGGGGTAATGACTGTGCCAGTTTCAGCACAGGAGATAAATATGGCAAATTCAGCTTATGAAGAAAGTGTAAAAACTGACTACACAACTTATATAAACAGCACAGTAGAAAAAAATGGATTTAAGGTTACAATAAATAAGTTGACAGCGGCAAAAAATAGGATGAATGTAACTACTACTATAGAATTTCCAAATGAGATAACAGATGAATCCTTAAATAATTCAATATTTATGTTTACTGTTAAGAAATATAAACTTCAATCAGACTGGGGTAACAGAAGAATTATTAATGATAAGACACTAGAAGTGAATTTTGATATAACAGGTTTTGAAGACCTTCCTTTAAATGCTGACTTAAGATTTGATGTAATCATACCAGAATATAATCTTAATGCATGGGTTAATGTTAATGCAGACTTATCTAAAAACATTGATAAGATAATAGAAAAAGATATTGATATATATAATGATAAGGCAAGAATAACATACAATAAGGTTGAAGCTGATGTTTTAGGAACTTCAGTTTATTTTAAAGAAGATGAGCATAGTGATGATTATGATCATGAAAACAGTTATTCAGATTCTGATTCGAAGATTTTAATAAAATGTGATGGAAAATTATATGAATGTAGTGATAGAGATTTTAATTATTATGGAGAAGGACGTTACGGTAGATATACATGCAAAGAATTGACATATGATGATATAAACAATGCAAAAAGTATAACATTAATACCTGTAACTTGCACTTTAACAAACAAAGAAAAAGAAGAAATATATGATACTATGAGATATGATTCTGAATACGTTCCTGAAACTTTTGATAATGTAACTTATAAAAAAGACTTTAAGTTCAATGATGGAAAAGATGGAGAAGTTTCTAAAGTAGAAAGAGAAGATGATAAAATTAAATTATATATAAATACAGATTCTGAAAATAAGAGCATACTTATGGCATGCTCATTGCGTGGATGGATTGAATCTAATAAAGGTAATTATTATGGTGATGCTGAAAAATCAATGTATAAAGACCCAGATAGCAACGATGGTTATATTATTGAATTTTCAGGTGTAGATAAAGATGCCAATCTACATGTTTACTGTAATGACGATATATTAGGTTACAGTGAAAAATTTGAATTTGGCAAAGACGTTAAAATTAAATAAGAACATGGCAGAGCCATATATAAAGGAGTGGAGTTTAATGATAAACAAGAAAATAAGTAAAATTATAGGCCCTGCAGCAGGTATTATGGTATTTATGATGTCAATAGGAATAATACCTGTACAAGCATATGCAGCAGAAACTAAAAGTATACAAAATGAAGCCTCATTATCAAAGAGTGGAAATGTGAATTATGAAATAGAGCAAAATGGTGTAAAGCTTACAGTAACTAATGTTATTGGAACAAAGAATAGGATAAAGATGAATGCAACTATTACACGAGAAGATGGATTTGATGAAAAGATCCAAGGTCATAGAAGTATTGAATTAAATATGTATAAGGACAAAGAAGAATTTAATAGTGGTGGTACATCATGGTCATATCCTAATGAAAATACAATTGAAATAAGTGCAGAAGAAGAAAGTGAGAACGGATTTTCTGAAAAAGGAAACATAAGAGCGGATTTAGTAATTGGAGAATATGATTTTAATGGAAGTATTGTAATACCAGTAGATTTTACTGAAAGTTTCAAGCAGTATATGAAACATGATCTTGATGTAAATATTGAGAAAAATTATAATATAACAGGTTTTGAAAGTGATGTAATTGGTACACGAATTATTGTAACAAGACCTGTAGATGATATGATGTATGGAAATAATGACAGTGTAGTTGATCCGTATTTTATAATAAAACTAGGAAATAAAATGTATCGTGCAATGGATATTGGAGGAAGCGGTTACAGTTCAGACGATGAAACATATAAATGTGCTTTTGAAGTTGAAGGACTTACTTACAATGATATAAAGGATGCAGATAGTATAAGTATTATACCAGTAAAATGTACTATGACATCTGATGAAATTGAAGCCAAGTACAATGATAGTTCATTATATGAAAAATTATCAAAAGAAGCAGTAACAGAGAATAATGTAAAGTACAATAAAGAAGTAGAATTTACAGATGGAACAAAAGGTGAAATAAAAGTTGAAAGAGCAAATAATAAGATACGTGTATACTGTAGTTCAGATTCTGATGTAAAAAGTTTTATGTTAGCTGAAGGTATAAGTAGCATATTTACAGATGGATCAGATGATTACAGAAATTCTGTATATGAAGATGATAAAGTTATATGTAAAGATGAAAATGCAGAAAATCAATATATAGCTGAATTTGAAGATTCTCATCCTGAAATGATGCTTGAAACAAATATAGATACAATTATGCTAAATAGCGATAAGTTTGATATGGGTGATGAAATAAAAATTAAATAGTGTGAAAATTTTAATATAATTTGATATTGTGCTTATTTATAGATGAGATTTACAGTTTTATAGGCTTTAAAGGTAAAGTTTAAAAAGAAATGTTGACAAGTTTCGACATGATATGTATAATCATTTCAAGAGAGAAAACTAGTCCTTTAAGTTATGTCCTGTGAGACAAACAAGGTCGTATAACACATAGATGAAACACATTGATATTGTGGAGTATCAAAGATTATATAGATATTAAGGGACTGTTATACTAATTATTAATTAGTAGCAGTTCCTTTATTTTTATGTAACAAAAGAAAAAATACTTTCAAATCTTGAATTGTATAAAAGTACTGGTTTTCCTAAATATTAAATTTAGGAGTGAAATTTTTATGGAAAAAACAAAAAACACTAATGATCACGATTATGCATTAACCCATGTACATGAAAAAGAGAAAAAAGGATTTTTCTCAATGTTTGTAGTAATGCTTGGATTTACATTCTTTTCAGCAAGTATGCTTACAGGAGGAAATCTTGGAACAGGGCTTCCGCTTAAAGATTTCTTTATAGCAGTTCTTATAGGTAACTTCATATTAGCATGTTACACAGGTGCTTTAGCATATATGGGAGCTGAAAGTGGACTTTCAATGCATCTTCTTGCAAGATATTCCTTTGGTGAAAAGGGATCATATATTGCATCTTTTGTAACTAGTATTACTCAAATCGGATGGTTTGGTGTTGGTATAGCCATGTTTGCAATTCCTATCGCTAATAGGTTTAATATAAATTTATATTTATTAGTTGGTATAACAGGAGTTTTAATGACAGCAACTGCTTACTTTGGAATGAAGTCATTAACTATTTTAAGTGCAATAGCAGTTCCAGCAATAGCGGTTCTTGGAAGTACATCTGCATTTATGGCAGCTGATTCTGTAGGAGGACTTCAAGGTTTAATGAGTATTGAACCATCAAATAAAATGACTTTAGTTACAGCAGTTACTTTATGTGTAGGTTCATTTATAAGTGGTGGTACTGCAACACCTGACTTTGCAAGATTTGCAAAAACTAAAAAGACAGCAGTGTGGACAACTGTAATTGCATTCTTTATAGGAAATTCTTTAATGTTCTTATTTGGTGCAGTAGGGGCAATGGTTACTGGAAATTCAGATATAGCTGATGTTATGTTTTCACAAGGATTAGTTGTGCCAGCAATAATAGTTTTAGGATTAAATATATGGACAACTAATGATAACTCAATATATACAGCAGGCTTAGGACTTTCAAATATAACAAAGCTTCCTAAGAACAAATTAGTTATAGCATGTGGACTTATAGGAACTGTAGGTGCTATATGGTTGAATAATAATTTTGTAGGATTTCTTAATTTATTAAACTCAATGCTTCCACCAGTTGGAGGAATATTAATAGCAGATTATTTCCTTATAAATAAAAGAAAATATGAAAGTATTGAAAATACAAAATTTATAGATATAAACTGGATAGCAGTAGCAGCGTTTATTTCAGGATTTGTAGCTGCAAACTTCATAAATGTTGGCATAATAGCAATAAATGCAATTGTTGTAACAATAGTTGTTTATGTAGTAGGAATGAAATTTATCAAAAAATAAAAATATATTAAAGTTGTGATTACTAGTGCATAATAAAATATGCACTAGTAAAATTTTAAGGAAAAATATTTGAGAAAAGGTGGATACAATGTTAATAAAGAATGTAAGACTTTTAGATAGAAATGAATTGGTAGACATAAGAATAGAAAATGGTATTTTTTCAGAAATAGGCCATGATTTAATAGAAAATGAAAATGAAGAAATATTAGATGGAAATGGAGCTTTAGCTTCTTCACCATTTGTTGAACCACATGTTCATTTAGATACTACTTTAACTGCTGGTGAACCTGAATGGAATAAAAGTGGTACTCTTTTTGAAGGTATAGAAAGATGGGCTCAGAGAAAAGAGTTCTTAACAAAAGAAGATGTAAAAAGCAGAGCAAAAAAAGCAATAGAATGGCAGGTTGCAAATGGTATACAATATATAAGAACTCATGTTGATGTAACAGATGCAAATCTTACAGCACTTAAAGCTATGGTTGAAGTTAGAGAAGAAGTGAAGGAATACGCAACACTTCAGATAGTAGCATTTCCACAGGAAGGGATTCTTTCATATCCTAATGGATTAGAACTTCTAGAAGAAGCATTAAAGATAGGTGCAGATGTAATCGGAGCTATTCCTCATTTTGAATTTACAAGAGAATACGGAGTGGAATCTATTAATAAAATGTTTGAACTTGCAGTAAAGTATGATGTTTTAGTAGATGTCCACTGTGATGAAATTGATGATGAACAATCAAGATTTTTAGAAACTGTTGCTGCAAGAGCACTTGAAACTGGATTAAAGAATAAAGTTACAGTGAGCCATACTACAGCAATGGGATCTTATAATAATGCATATACATATAAATTGTTCAGATTATTAAAGATGTCTGGAATTAATTTTGTTTCTAATCCCCTTGTAAATACTCATCTTCAAGGAAGATTTGATACTTATCCAAAGAGAAGAGGAATTACAAGAGTAAAAGAATTAAATGAAGCAGGAATAAATGTATGCTTTGGCCATGATGATATTTTTGATCCATGGTATCCAATGGGAACAGGAAATATGCTTGAGGTTGTAAATTTTGGACTTCATGTATGTCAAATGATGGGGTATGATGATATAAACCAATCTTTAAAATTCATATCAACAAATAGTGCAAAGACTTTAAATTTAGAAGCGCAATACGGTATTGAAGAAGGAAAGCCAGGTAATTTGATTTTACTTAATGCTGACAGCGGATATGATGCAGTAAGAAGAAGAGTAGAAGTACTTTATTCAATAAGAAATGGAAAAGTAATTGCAAAGACAGTTCCAAGCAGAACTTCAGTATTTTTTGGAGAAGAAACTGAAGTAACATTTAAAAAGTAAGTGAAAATTAGAAATATACATATTTAATTATGTGATTAATTTTGTGAAAGGTCCTGAAGAAATTCAGGGCTTTTTATTATTTTTATGGAAAATTTTGCCTTGAATAATTTTGAGGATTATTTTTAAAGGATAAGGATATAAGGTATAATCATAACAAAGTATTAATTAAAATGTGTGAAAATATAATTCATGAAATAGAAATAAGTGTTTAGGGGTTTTTATTATATAAGTTTATAAGATAATGAAAAGAATATGCGTTTATAAATTAATAAAATATATATAGAGGAGATAGTTGTATATGAATGAAAATAAATACGAAGAATCTATTAAAATGACTTATGATTATGTGTATAGAATGCTAGTTAAGCTGAAAAATATAAAAAGTAATTTTGAGACTTTTGAAAATCCAGATGAAATCACAAAAGAGGTATACAGAGATTCGATTATAAAAAAATATGAGATGCTTGAAGATCTTACATGGAAACTTCTATCTAAAATATTTAAAGATAGAGGTCTTGAAATAAATAATCCTAAGGGATGTTACAGGCAGGCATTTAAAGAAGGATGGATAAAAGATATAGATATTTGGAATGAAATTTTAATCTCTAGAAATACAACAGCACATATTTATAATGAAAAAGATTATGAAGAAATAAAAGATAGAATAGTAGAAGAATATATTGATGCTATTGAAGGGCTACTTTTTAAAATTTCAGAAGAAGTGATGTGATTATTATGTATGGTATAAATAAGAAAGTTTATGAAAATCTTTTGAATTATTTCAGTGAAAGCCAATATATTGAAAGAGTAATATTGTTTGGTTCAAGAGCAAAAGAGAATGCTTGTTATAATTCTGATATAGACTTATGTGTAGACTGCCATAGAAAATTCAGAAGCAGAGTAATTGATAGTATTGACGATATTGTTGGAATATATTCTGCGGATATATTATTTTTTGATTCATTAAATTTAGAAATTGAAAATGAAATAAAGAAATACGGTAAAATAATATATGCTTGTGAAGAGTCTTGATTAAATTCAGGACTTTTTTTGAGTGATTTGTTTGGAATTTTGAAGATGATAAAATTGTAACATAAGTATAATTATGTTACAATTTTAACTATAATTACAAAATAAGGGGAATAATTATGTTTCTTATACTAGTATTAATACTTATATCTATAGGACTACTTTTAAAAAAAGAACATATTGTTAGAAAAAAATACACACAGGAATCTGGTATTTCTTATGACAATGCATTTAAAGATAAAGGAATGTATGGAGAGTATCTAACCTTTAGAGAACTTGAAAAGATAAAAGGCAATCATAGAATCATTACTAATGTTTATCTTCCATGTGATAATGGTAAAACTACAGAGATTGATTTGATATATATACATGAAAGTGGTATTTATGTTATAGAATCAAAAAACTATAGTGGATGGATTTTTGGTAATGAAAATGATCGATATTGGACACAGGTTTTCAAAAATAAGAGGAAAGAAAAATTTTATAATCCAATAAAGCAGAATGCTACTCATATTAAGAGTCTTATTAATGTATGTGCAATAGAAAATGAATTTGTAAGATCAATAATTGTATTTAGTAAAAGGTGTACACTAAAAAATATAACAGTACATTCAGACAATGTTTCTGTAATTAATAGAAATGATTTAGTGGGAAACATTAAATCTCATATTGGAAAATCCTCTATAAAGCTCAGTGAAGATAGAATTAATGTTTTATATTATGTGCTCAGAAATTATAGCAATGTAGATGAGTCAGTTAAAGAAGCTCATGTTGAAAATATAAATAATTATAAGAATAGAGGAAAAAGCAGCACAAATAAAAGTACATATAATAAACAGGATGATAATAAAAGTAATAAGGCAGATTACGTTGAGTATAACTTTAAAACCACATACACTGATTTTTCTAACACTGATGATAATTATGAAAATACTATTGAAAAAGAACAACAAGTATTTTCAGCTTCTCTTGAAGAAGAGTTAAAGAAGTACAGGCTTAACAAAAGTAAAGAGCTTGGCATTAAACCATATATGATTTTTTCAAACAAAGAAATGAATGATATTATACTAATTAAACCAATGGATATTGATGCGCTTTCCAAAATTAATGGATTTGGAGACGTTAAATGCAGTAAGTATGGAGAGGATATTGTTAGGATTGTTGGTGGATGTTTGTAGGTGTTTAATATGGCTGTGGGAGAGTCTAATCGAAGGGTTAGGCTTTTTTAGTGTATAATTTTATTGAAAATATGAACATTCTATTAAAATAGGTAAATAATTAGAATAAAATGATTAATATATAGAATAAATCCCCAAAAATTTAATAAATATGATAAAATATTTAATAAGAATATATTATGTGTAAAATATATTCATTTAACTGGAAAGGATGAAGCGGTATTGGAAAAAGAGGTTTTTAGTTATTTAGATAAAGATTATAGATATTTAAATAACTATATTAGGGATATTAATAATGCTATTTTTACGTCTCCACATGAGGCAATTATTAAGGGAAGAACTTTTGTAGAAAATTTAACACAAGAAGTAGCTAAGTTAGAGGATCATGGCTTGCTAAGTAACATGACTCAAATTGAAAGACTTAGAATACTTGAAAGTGATGGAATATTCACAGAAGAGATATATAAGTTATTTCATTCAGTAAGAATTATTGGAAATAAAGCAGCTCACGAAAATGTAGAAGGTGAGTTAGAAGCTGCATTAAACATACATAAAAATATATATAAAATAACAAGCTGGTTTGTTGAGGTCTATATTGATCGTAACTATGAAGCTTTACCATATAAAAATCCAATGCCATCAATTGAAAAATCAACATCTATAGACACAGAAGTATTAGCTGATATGATGAAACAGACCATGGAAGAACTCATGGTTAAAAATAATAATTTAGAAGTAATTAATGAAGACATAGAAGAAGCAGCTGCTACTGAAAGCAAAGAAAATGTTGATGATGCTTTTACTGGGTTGTTAGTTGAAAATATATTAAACACAGAAGAACCAGATAAAAAATGTTTAGTTCAGGAACTATCAAGACTTAAAGAATCTTCAAAGGAAGCAGTTGAGAGTTTAAGTGAATTTACACCATTTAAAAAGTACATGCATATTCCAAGAGATGCACAAAAAAGTCTAGATGAGTTAATACTTAAAGCTAATGAATCTGAAAATGCTCAACTTATTTTAGTATGTGGTAGTGTTGGAGATGGTAAGTCTCATATAATTTCATATTTTAAAAATAAATATAAAGATATTATGGATAAATTTACCCTTCATAATGATGCGACTGAGAGTTTAGAACCAAACAAAACTTCAATGGATACTTTAAACGAGGTTTTAGAAGAATTTAGTGACGATAACATTGAGAATAGTAATCAAAAATTTATTTTGGCAATAAATTTGGGAACTTTAAATAATTTCATAGATTCAGAGTATGGAGAAAGATTTACAAAATTAAAGAAATTTGTACAAGATAAAAAAATATTAGATACAAGTATTGAGGACAGTAGTTTTGATAGTAACAGATCTTTTCAATTTGTAAATTTTAGTGATTATCATATATTCACTTTAAAAGAAGGAAAAGTTCATTCCAATTATGTTAAGTCTTTAATAAACAAAATAACACAATCATTTGAAGATGATTTTATAGAAAAAAATATTTTTTATAGCTCATATATAAAAAACTGTAGTAAATGCGAAAATAGTGAATGTTGCCCTATAAAAGCAAATTATGAATTATTGTCAAAAGAAAAGGTTCAGGATTCTATTGTTGATCTTTTAGTTCAATGTATAGTAAAAGATAAAATTATTATTTCTACAAGAGCTTTACTAAACTTTATGTATGAATTAATAATTCCAAGATCATACATTGATGTGAATTCACCTACATTCAAAAGTAAAATAAGCAAACTTAATAATCATGACTATATTAAGTCTTTGCTTCCAAATATAATTTTTGAACATAAAGAATTATCATTCATTTTTGATGCGTTGAATAATATTGATCCGTTAAATGTTAGAAATGAAAAAGTAGATGATTTCATAATTGAATTTAATAATGCTACAAATTTAATGTCTTATTTTGATAATTATATTGATTATTCTAGAAATTATATTAAAAAGATATATAGTATTGATTTTAATGATACTCAAGATAAGAAAATACGACATGAATTATTGAAGCTATTCATAAGAAGCTATTATATTTGTGGATTAGAAGAGCTGTTTTCACTTAGAGATAAAGAATACGATGAATATATGAATGCTCTTTTCTATTGGAATAAAGGTGATAAGGTCAAGTTGAAAAAACTTTATAACAATGTAAAAGAAGGTATTATGAAGTGGAACGGTGAAGCTGAAGAAAAAAATCATATTAATATTTTTCTTGGAAGGAATCAGACAAAATATAAAGCTAGTGAGAAAATAGAATTGAAATCAGATTTAAGTAATTTACCTAAAAATGATGAAAATGATTTGAAAAAATTTATTGGAACTTTAAAGTTAAAATATAAGGGTGAAAATACTGATAGGTCTTATGAAATAGATATTGATTATACATTGTACAAGCTATTAATCCAAGTCAATAATGGATACAGACCTAATAAGAAAGATAAAAATCACTTCATTAAGTTTATAGAATTTATTAATAAACTTGAAGAAGCAGGATCTCAGCATGAAGAAATTATGTTTACCGAAAAGAATAGGGAAAATAATAAACAATTCAAGCTGGAATTTGATGAAGAATTTGAAACTTACAGATTTGTGGAGATATAGGATATGAGTGAAAATATGAATTATCAAATAGAGGTAGATAAAATTAAAAATAGCTATATTACAAAAAGTAATACAATTCAACATAACACTGGTAGCTTTATAAAATTATTACCGTATGTTACGACAAAAGGCAAACAGATGTTTGATTTTAGCGGTGTTATTGGTGCTTTTTCTAGAATTATATGTGAGAAGGAATTAAAAGCAGACGTAAATACTGAAGAATTAGTTGATAATATCGTAGATATGATTGCAGATTTTGATAAACATGAGAGCTTAGAAAGCTTTAAGGACATAATTAATAGCATGTTTATAACGTTGGACGGTAATCTAGTTAACTTTAGTTTAAAAACAATAAACTATATTAATTCATCAAATGATGATGTTAAGTTCGCTGAGTTTTTATATTCCACTCTTTTTGATAAGGAACTAAAATTACAAGTTAAAAAGAATTATAACAAGGAAGAGATAAATATACTTAGTAATTTAATATTTAAAGCATTACCAGAATTAAAAGATAAAGATTATAAAGATGATAAATATGAATGTTATTTGCCATTCATAAAAGAATTATTTACGAAAGATTTTAAATTTTTATTAGAAAATGAAGAATTATATAAGAATAATTTACAGCGTTTTTTGGAATATTATTTTATGTTTTATGTTTCACAATTATGTATAAAATTAAATCAATTCGAAAAAGCAGATGTAACTATTCCAGAAACATTATATTATACATTAGCCTGGGAGAGTACATCCAAAAAAAGAACAGGTTACAAATTTGGATTTGATTTATTGACTAATAAAGTTAGTAATATTTTTTCTCATGCAGTGATATTAGATTTTTTCAACTGTAATAATTCAGAAGATATATTTACATATAAGAAAATGTTTAATATATTTGAAGAAATGACAGAAGAAGAAATAGATAATAGTAGAATAAATGAATTATATGACTTCTATATAAATATAATAACTGATGTAAGATGGGAAGATGCATATTTGAGTCATAGGGATAGTGGTAATAAAGTATTTAATATACTTTTAGATTTATTCTATGCCGTAGATTATCAATTTAATAATACAGCAAGGCATGATCCATATAAAAACTATAAAGATAAGTTTATAAATTTTGTTACTAAGAGCTTTGGTAAAAGAAGGGGCTCATTAGGATATACTTTAAATTTAAATGAAGAGGACATAATTTTGTTGACTAAAATATGTATTAATAATAATGAACGACTAAAATTAAGTTCATTATTTTATGAATTTAAAAGACGAGGAATTGCGTTTGATAAAGATTCTCAAAATAGAATAGTACAACTTTATGAAAAATTAAATTTATTAGAAAAGAAATCAGATAGTGGGGATGCACAATATGTCAGATCAATTTTATAGTTATTTATCAGATAAGATAATACAATTTTTTAATGAAAATTTACTTATGGCAGGAGCTAAATACAATATTCAATTTGAAACTGAAGAACAAGTTGGAAACTTATATAGAATCTTAAGAAAAAACTTTCTTTGCAAGCCATATGAATATAAAGATGCGAAAGGTGAAGTTAAGTATAGATCTTTTTTATTGGATTTTAATAATGTAAAAATAATTATTTCAGCAACAATAGATGATATTCAACCAGATTTTCTTACAAGGTTAAGAAATATGGTTGGAGTTGAAAAAGACTATGAAGATAAGGCAATTTTATTTATTCATAATACATCACTTGATAGTATTATTGGAGGCACTGAATCCTTTACTAAAGAGGGCATGCCGTTCCATATGAAAACAATTCAAAATGATATTAAACGAAAATTATCTGAATCAAACTTTAGTAAGATTGATAAGACAATAATCAGTTTGGAGATTGAAAGAAAGAATAACGATTTATTTAGCGAGAATACATCTATTTTTGAATATGAAGATTTATTGGAAATACTAAATAGTAGTTGCATACAAAAAAAACAATATAAGAATTTTGGATTATTTTTTGATACAGCATTAAGTAGTGTAGACGAAAAAGATATAAAAAATAGACTGATTGATAATTCTATGAATTTTGCTAGAGTTGATGAAATTCATAGGTATGGTGATCCTGATACACAACTTGAAAAATTTTTTGATGATAAAGGTATAGATAAATTAAAAGAATTAGATTGGAAGGAAACAGACTACAAAGAAGTAAAAAAGTCAATTGACGCAAAAAAAGATACTAAACCAATTGAATATAAATCTGTTTCTAATGGATGGGATAAAGAAGAAGGTACGTCAAAAGTAAAATCTAGGATAAGAAATATAATTATTTTTAATGAAGACAATAAAGATGATATAGAATTAGAGTTTGAATTTGATACTACAGTATATAAAGAATATCTAAAACCAGAACCTCTGGGGAATGCAGATGTAGTTACTTCAGGAAAGAAAATAAAAGCTATACTACATTATGGTATAGAAAATAATAATTTTTATAAGATTAATTATAAAAATGATAAAAATGTAAAATTCGAATTCAGAATAGCTGTTGTAGGATTTAATGAAAAATATTTAGAAAGTATAAAAACAAAGTATTCTATAATTTTTAATAAAAAAGCAAACTATATTTTAGTCAATACCAATGATTCATTTATATCCTTTAACGAATTTGCTCCGAATTATAAAGAACATAATTTATTTGATAATTATGATACTGTTGATATTCAAGAAGACGATAAAATGATTGTAAAAATAGGTGATGCATTTGAATATGAGAATGATAGTGATTTGGTTAAATTTAAAATAAATATTAATAATAGTATCGTTCCATTTGGAGTTATAGGAACAAGTGAAAAAATAGCTCCTATTGAAGGCTTAAAAGTATGGAAGCTTAAAAGAGAAAAGAAATGTGATTTTAAGTTTATTGGAGACAATAAGCTTCAACATGGAACTAAAGAATACTTTACAAGAGATGAATTTAGAAAAAACCTTCAATTAGAAAATCAGATAATTGAGCTTGAAGGTATGGCTTTTGAAGATACATCTGAAGGATTAGAGTGTGTTGATTTAGAACTAAATGATGATGTCAAAGAAGCATTTGAAAATATAGTTAGATATTTTAAAACATCTAATAAATTACCAAGCTTAACATATTTAAATGAGGATCTTAAAGACTTATATGAAAGATTTATTAAGGTATATATAGGAGAATTAAACAAAATAGAGGAAAAAGAATATTTAACAAGAAAACAAAAAGCTTTATTTAGGATTGGAACTATAAAGAGAGAGTATGAAGATAAGGAATTGCTATTTACTCCACTAAATCCATTAAATATTGCATATCAGCTTCATATCAATGATGCAGTTAAAGATGAAGTATTAGAGGACGATATAATAAAGAAATTTACCTCAACATACCTTTTACCATATATTAATGTTGGTGAAGACAGATTATACATTCCAATGGAACAGAATCATTCACCAGAATGGAAATATTATGTTGATGATAAACTACCAAGATATAAAAGCTCAAGAGATTTTGTATCTAAGCTAGTTAATGAAAAAATAACTGAGTTTGTTGATCATTTCAAGTATTTATTTAATATGGGCAATAATGCACCTATAAGAATCAATTTAATAAATACTGGAGATAGTAAGGAAATACTTCAGGGAATATTTAAATACTATATTAAGCAACTTAAATCTAAGAAAAAGGAAGTACTTCCTATAGATTTATTTATATATTCAAACAAGGGAATTACTAATGCATTTGAAGAAGTAGCATTCAATGATAATATTAAAGATTTAAAAGAATTGTATGATTTAGACTTGAATGTAAGTAGTATGTCAGAAGAGGATGTATTAGATTTATATAGAGAAAAAGTACATTTTTATTCAAAGAAAGTAGACAATGGAATTGAGTATGCACATATTACGTTTATTGAAATGAGTAATAATGCTAAAACAATAAAATCTAATATGGATGATATTCCTTCAGGAATAATCTTAAATGGACTGATTTCAGGAGTTCCATCTGTTTTTTCAGGAGACTATTACAGAACTGGATTTGGGACTAAGTATGCAAATACTGAAACAGATTTAATGACTGTATCAAGTAAATTAAATGCAGTAAATGCTGCAATTAATGGAGAAGCATTTGACAGCAATAGCTGTACTGCAATATCAGTTGCTAATAAAAATAAAGCAACATTAGATGATATATATAATGCAAGTCATTGGGTAACATTTATAGATCCAAAAGTTGATTTGAATTTCTTTAAGAATGATCCAGATGCCAAAGATCTTCTTATTATTCACTATAGTGATCAATATACTACAGCAGGTGGTTATGATGCTATTACAGTTACAAGAAAGAGTGGACCTTACCAAAAAGTTATAGAAGAATTTTTAAGTAAAAAAGGAATAGAAAATCCTAAAGATTATTCTTCTGGTGTTATAAATATGTTTAATGCGGTTAATGGTGATTGGCTTCTTAGATTATTATCTACAAAATCACATTTTCCAAAGGAAAAAATCAGTATATTATCAGCAATTAAATTAGCTTTAGCTAAATTTAAAAAGGATAATGTGGTCTGGGTTCCGATATCTTTAGAAGAAGTATTGAGAGTTTCTGGTGGAGCTGGTCTTAAGCAAAGTGAAGGATTCTTATCAGCTAAGCAGCTAGGTTTCGATAATAGTGGTGCTACTAGTGATGATATTCTTTTAATTGGTATAGAAAATGTATATGGAAATACTTATGTTCATTATTACCCAATAGAAGTTAAAATAGGGGATAATCCTAACTGGTATGTTAATAAGGGAATAGAGCAGGCTAAGACTACAAAGAAAATATTCAGTGAAATATTATTACCTAAAGAAGGGCAGGAGTTAACTAATACACAAAAGGTATATAGAAACTTCCTGATGCAGTTGGTGGTTACAAGTGCTGAAAAGTTAAATTTATATAGTGTATGTAATGAAGAAAACTGGAACAGCGTTATTGATTCAAATTTGAGAAGAGTACTTTTAAATGAAGAATATATAATAAGTAATACTTTTGAGGAATCTTTAGGAGAAGCAGCTGTAATATCATTTAAGGATGAAAACAAGAATAGCGATATTATAATAGAAGACAATGTTATGGTTCTAGAAATGACAGAAAATGATGGGATAGAATTTATAACTAAAACAGTTGGTGAAATAAGAGAAAAAGTAGGTACAGTTGATATTAAGAGCATCGGTGTTATGAGTAATATAAAATTACAAAGAGAAGATTCAGATGTTACAATTGATTCACAGAGTAATATTGATAATATAAATGACAATAGTACAGAACATATACAGGATGATGCAGTAAGTTCTAATGATGATGATTTTGATAAACCTACAGATAAAAATACAGATATAAATATTGAAACAGATAATTTTGAAAAGAAAATTACAGAAAGTAAATCAGTAGCTGATTCATGTTCTGAATACAAAGATAGTGATGTTGATACTGAGAGAAATATGCAGATATTATTTGGAGTTAACCAAAAGAATCATAAAGAAGTATATTGGTGTCCAAATGATACAAATAAATTAATGCATACCAATACAGGAATCATAGGAACAATGGGTACTGGTAAAACTCAGTTTACTAAATCAATGGTTACACAGATTCATAGAGAATCTAAATATAATGTTGATTCTAAGAATGTAGGAATATTAATCTTTGACTATAAAGGTGATTATAATAAATCAAAACAAGATTTTATAGATGCAACAGATGCAAAAGTATTTGAATTATATCATTTACCATTTAATCCACTATCAGTTGTTAAAGCAGTAAATTCCAAACCAATGTTGCCACTTCATACTGCAAATGGATTGAAGGAAACAATAGCAAAAGCATTTGGACTTGGAATTAAGCAGGAAACATTATTAAGAGATTTAATAATGGAAGCTTATGAAAAGAGAGGCATAATAAAGAATAAGCCAGATACATGGGATAATCCAGCGCCAACACTTAAAGATGTATATGATATATATGTAAGCAAAGAAGATTTGAAAGAAGATAGTTTATATGCTGCATTTAGCAATTTAATAGATTTTGAAATATTTGAGCCAGACTGTAATGAAACGCAAAGTTTATTTGAATTGATTGATGGAGTAACAGTAATAGATTTATCAGGATATGATCCAGGAATACAAAATCTAGTTGTTGCAATAACATTAGATTTATTCTATTCGCAGATGCAAGCTTATGGACATAGCAAAATTGATGGAAACCTAAGACAGTTAAATAAAATAGTATTGGTAGATGAAGCAGATAATTTCTTAAGTAAGAATTTTTCATCATTAAAGAAGATTCTTAAAGAAGGTAGAGAATTTGGTGTTGGAACAATTCTTTCAACACAATTATTAAGCCATTTCTCTACTGGTGAAAATGAATATGCCAATTATATATTGACTTGGGTTGTTCACAATGTTGCTGATTTGAATAATAAAGATGTTAAGTATATTTTTAATACTCAAAGTAAAGGTGAGGAAGAGAGTATTTATATAAAAATAAAAAATCTTTCTAAACATTATTCTGTTATAAAATTATCTGATATTGATAGGCCTATATTCATAAAAGATAGAGCTTTTTGGGAATTGGATAGTATATAGAAAATAAGTGATTAGCTTGTTTTAATATAGCTAATCACTTATTTTAAAAGTTATTTGTTTAAATCAAATATATATTGTGCGGATTTAATAATTTTGTTATGTCTTGATTCAAAAGATTCTTCATTCCAATCTTGAATATTTTTAAAATCTGAATTTATTTTTAATTGAGTATTAATTAAATGAGATTTCTTTATTTGATAATTTGAATTTGCAAGCTGAGTATTAAGTTTTTTTGATAATAATGTAAGATTACCTAATTTATGAGTATATTTAGAGTTAAAGTCATCTAATCCATTTTGAGCAGAGATATGTTCTATTGAAATTTTGTCAAAATCTAATATTTGATAACAATCTGTATCTAGAGAAATAAACTGTTTGGGATTTTTAAGTGCTTTATCACAGCAATCATTATAATCATTAATTATTGAATATAAATATTTTAAATCTGCATTACCACCGTATGGTTTATAATGTAAATTCATATCTATATTTTCAGTGAATTTTTCATCAGGCATTTCTTTGATAGTAAAATGCTTTAGTTCATTTTTATATGATTGTAGTGTGTATGTTGGTTTTGTAAAAAAATCTTTACAAACAGTACTATATAGTTTAGTGAGTTTCCCAGCATGTAATGAAAAAATAATTTTTGATCTAAAAAAGAATCTTTCAGTTAATTGAAGAAATTCAAAAAATTCATGTTCTTGTTTATTTGATGCGTGTAATAAAAGAGGAATACATTGAGTATGTTTCAATTTCTTAATTAATATATGTAGTCTATATTTTTGCCAGTCAGTGGTATTAGAATCTTCTGTGTCAGGATATGGCCATTTACCACTAGTTATTTTATTGTATGTATTAAATAATTTATATAACTTTTGTATTTTATTACATAATAATTTTGCATCATTTTCTTGTGAAATTGAATAATTAAAGAATTGATTTAATAATGTATCAAATAAATCATTTTTATTTGGATTACAACCTTTTTCATAAAAGTAAGCGCAAGATAAAAAATCAACGATAGATGAACTATCAGCCATTTTAATCCAAAGGTTTTCAGCAATTTCTTGATAAGAAGGAAATTTATCAAGCATTTCTAAAGTTTTAGCTTTTAATAAATCTGCGACATTAAGATTAAGTCCTCTGTTGTTTAATGTTTGGAATAGTTTGTATGCATCAGATTTATTTTGCGTTACTACATTTAATAAAAAAATTTTATCATTTAAAATATTAATAATATTGTTTAATAAGGTGAATTTCTCATTTAATAAATCAATAGTAATAGTTGTTTCATTAAGCTGATTATAATTAATTAAATCATCAATGCATTTGTATAATAAATAATAAGCATATTTCATTTTTTCATTTGACTTACTATTTGGATTAATATCAATGTCAAGTAAAAAAGAAGTATAATAATCTGAGTCAGAATTAGATGGATTTAATTTGAATTCTTCATTAATTTTACCGTTTACTGCAAATTTTAAGCGAATGTATTGTTCACTTAATTCTTTTATTGATAAGTTAAGAGTTTCGTATAAATCTTCTGTAACATAATTTGGAAGTGATTCTAATTTACATTTAATATCTTGATAATGTTTTAGTAGGGCAAATGCAAATAATACAAGAGTTGTTAATCTTTGTTGACCATCAATTACTTCATAACGTGATTTATTAGTTCCTTCTATTTTAGCGGATATTGTTACAATAGCACCTAAAAAGTGATCAGATTTAGTTTTATAACAATAAGATAAATCATTAAAAAAATCTTTTATATGTTCTTCTTCCCAAGAGTAAGGACGTTGATATTTAGGAATACAAAATATGTTTTCGGTACTAAATACTTGTCCTATATTTGAATAGTTTGGTGTTACGATCATAAAGTCCTCCTAGAATTATATAATATGTATAATTCTACTTTAATATCTTAAATAAGTCAAATTGATATAAAATATAGCAAATGAAAACAATATCAAATATGAATTCTAATTTTAATTCATATTTGATATTGTTGTATTTATGAATACCACCTGTTCTGTGAGGGATAAATAGCTTACAGCGGTGAGTAGAAAAGCTAACGTTGCAAATGCTGGGAGCTATTTAAAAAAAATTAAAGTGCAAAAACAAATTGAATGAAAATGTAAAAAAAAATTATTTTGAAAAAATAGTTAAATTATATTTAAAATAATTACAAAAAAGTGCTATTTTAGTGGGGTGTGTTTTGCAGTCGTTATATGTTCAATGTGCGATAACAAGACCAGTAACAAAGCATAACTACCAGGTTAAAGGATGGTTCTGATTTTTGTTTAAAGTCATTCTAATAAAATGAGAACTTTGATTAAGTAGTTTAATCTCTTTAATAACATAAGAAGGTTCACCAATTCCACAAGCAGAACCAGAGGAAATAGCACATATCCCTCTATCAGCCATATCCTTAATAAACATATCATTAACAATGCCAGGAATAAGCATTCCAATAATTCCAGGAATATGATGCTCTGGATCACCTAAAAATTCAACTCCAGGATATTTTTCAGTAAGCATTTTTTTAGCTTCAAGTTCCATTGAAGATATTTTCTTAATATATTCATTCATATCTCTTTTAGCAATTTCACAAGCCTTACCGAAGCCTACGATATTATGGACAGCAGAAGTACCAGCTCTATAACCATCTTCTTGTAAACCACCATGAATTAGTGAAGTCATTTTATAATTAGTTAATCCAGTTTGTCTTACAAAAGCAGCACCTACACCTTTAGGTCCATAAATCTTATGTGCAGACATTGAAAGAAAATCTACAGGAAGTTTTTTTACATCAATATCTATCTTACCTAAAACCTGAGTTGCATCAGAGTGGAAGAGTATATTTCTTTCTTTTGCTATGTTACATAAGCTTTCTATATTATTCAAAGATCCAATTTCATTATTACCCCATATAAATGAAGCAAGTATTGTGTTATCTTTTATAGCATTTCTAAAAGTATCGTCTTCAACTTGAGCATAGCTATTTACCGAAAGAAAGGAAACTTCATATCCACGATCAATCTTTTTAGTAGCAGATTTTTTCTTCAAAAACTGATTTGCAACTGATTTATCTGATTTATTCCAAAATACATCTCCGTTTAAGAATTTACATGTTTGTAACACAGATTTATGTTCAACAGTAGAAGTTATAATATGATTTCCACTTTCTTCATAGTATTTCTTATAATCAGCTACACCTTTAATTATGAAGTTGTTGCTTTCAGAAGCTCCACCAGTAAATATTATTTCTTTAGGCTGTGCATTAATTAATGCTGCAACTTGTTCTCTTGCTCTTTCAACTGCATTGTGAGCGTTAATAGCAAGTGAATAATATCTGCTAGAGGGGTTGCCATATTCCTCTTTTAAATATGGCAACATTGAATCTAACACTTCAGGATCAATAGGTGTAGTAGCACTATTATCTAAATAAATCATAAATTAGCATCTCCCTCTTTTAATGCATTCTTTAAGAATTTTTCTAAATTACCACCACTATATTTGTATTGATTTGCTAGAAGATCTGCACCTCTATCCATATGCAGTTTCATATAGTATGGATAATATTCATCATCATTTATATTACGTCCAAGCTTTACCTCAATAAGAGCTTTGAAAATTGAATCAAAGTCACCTGTGACTGTTGCTCTTTGAAGTTCAAGTCCGTTAGTATCATTGCTTTCATATTCATCAATTGAAGTTTCTTCTTTTAATGAAAGTGATATAGCAATTTTACTTAAGGCAAATGGCTTAAGATTTGTACTTTTACCTACTTCTTCAAATATTTCTTTTGTTTTCTTTGATGTTTTTAATCTAAATCCCATAATTACACCTCAAAATATCCATTCTTAACTTCTGTTTTACGTAATTCAGTATTGTATAGAAGTAAGTATTCATCACATACATAAGGTTTAACAACCTCGTATAATTCAGTATCAATTTCTTTGTTTGTAGAAAGTATTATTACTTGCTTACTTATGTTTGGCAGGTAAGTAGTAGTCAATGAATTTCTATGAGTTTCATCTATTCTAGCATAAGGAGTATCTATTATAAATGGAATTTCAACACCTGAACTTTTAATAATAGCCCAAATTAAACATAGAATATAAATTTGTTTTTCTCCATTTGAGAAGTCATTGATATTAATTTTAGTACTTAAGTTTATATAATTAAATGAAATATCTTTAGCTACAGCCTTTTTTAAATCTTTGTTGTTATCAACATTATAATGGTTTAATAAATCTTCTAAGAACTTATGACCATACTTTTTGTCTAAACCATCAAAACCGATGTTGTTAATTACATTTAATATTTCAGTACTGTTATAATCTTTATTTATGTAAAGTGTGGTGTTGAAATTTTCATCAATAACAATACTATTTACATAATTATTTTTTCTAATTATAATACTAAATATTTTTATAAATTCATCTTCGATTAATTTGATTTTATCTTTGGTTAAATTTGTAAGAAGTTCATTTAAATAGTTTATAAGCTGAGTAGACATATCTAAAACATTTATATTTTGAAGTAGGGAAGTGTACTCATTTCTTGCTCTTGTAAGATGATACTCTTTATTTTTGAGATCTTCACTTTTAGAATCAATTGTCGATTTTCTAACAGCAATATTTTTTAGTACTGAATTAATTTCTTCGTTAATCGAATGAAGATTTTCTAAGTAATTATTTAAAATATCAGCTGAAATAGATGAATTTAATTTGTCTCTCAATTTTTTTAATTTAGCTCCAATATCTGAAATGCTATTAAATTTATCAAAAATAGATTTCGATAATGAAGTTTTATTATTTAAAATATTATCAATAATATGATTTATAGTATTTTTTTGTTCTATAGATAGCTCCAAAATGTTATCTATATTATTCATTTCATTTGAATTAAACATATTATTAAGAAGATCTACAGCAACTTCATTAAAGTTAATACTATCAACTTTAGCTGGAAGGTGTTTAATAAATGCATCTTTTATAACATTTCCAGATAATTTTTTGCTTATGGCATTGTATGAATTTAATGCATCTTCTTTTTCTATTTGAAGTTTTGTGTCTTTTAAAAGGTCTGTTACTAATAAAAATGGTAAAGTATCATTACAAAAATCTTTAATATAAGTATTTAAATTAATTCGGTCATTTTCTAGTTTTGCAATTTCAGAGTTTAAGGCAGCTTTTTCACCTTCTAAAAGTCCTCCACTATTTTTAAAGTCATCTTCAATATGATCTCTTTTTAAATGAAGATTATCAAGTTGCTCTTCATCTAAAATCAAAGTTTTTTGTAGATCTTCAATTTCATTCTTTATATTTTTAACAGTAGAAGAGAGTAAATCAAAATTATTTTGAGCTTCTTCTAGTTGAGCATTTGATTTAGTTTTAGATCGTTGGTGACTTAATAATTGTTTTTTAAGTACTTCAAATGTATCGTAATTAAACAATTCAAGTATTGATTCTCTTAAGTTAGCATTAGCACTTTTACCAGTAAAGAAATCACTTAATTCTTCACCATCAAAGAAGAAGAAATCAAATAATGATGGTGGTAATACAGATTTTAAATATTTATCAAAATATAATTTATCTTCATTACTTAATTCTTTATCATATAAATACACCTTAAAATTTTCATGTATCTTTTGGTTAATATAATTCCAAGAGCGTTTTAAATAGTAGTTTTTAATTTGTGTACCTTCCTTGAAAGAAATACTTAATCCCAAAGAACATTCTATATTTTCATTTTTAAATGCATTATCATTTATATTATTTTTTATCTTAGTTAAGTAATTATGGTTTTCTCCAAGATATCCATAAGTAATAGGACCGTAAATACATAATTTGATAGCTTCAAATAGAGTTGATTTACCAGCACCATTTTCACCACCTATAAGAACAATATTTTTATTATCTTTAGGAGTAAAGGAGAAGGTAGTTTCATCTTCGTATGATCTAAAGTTTTTTAATGTTATGCTGTTAATTATCATTTTCTATCTCCTCAACAATTTCTTTGTGTAAATGTCTTGCATTAAGAATTTTATTAATAGACTTATCTAAAACACTTTTATTTGTAAAATGCTTATATTTATTAGTTTCAATTAAAAGTTTATTAATTAATCCCTGATCAATATCAAGAGTGGTGCATAATTTTTCTATTTCATCTCTTGTTGTTTTATCAAACATTGGTTTTTTATAATCATCCCAAGGAAGTCTTTCATTAGTTACTTCATAATATAAGTCTACTAATGATCTACGAGTTAAATCTTCTTCTTCATCCCAGATTCTATCAATAACTTCAAGTTCTTCTTTTGTAATTAGTTCAATTTCATATTCTTCATTTATAAGCTTTTGTATTTCTAATAGTTTTTTTAGAATTAATTTTCTACCTTTGAAGTTAAAAGGACCGTATCCAAGCACATTTACAAAAGTACCTTTTTCATCTTTTTGAATCTTAGATTCATCTAGTTTAACATCATTAGTATTGTTTACACTTAAAAGTGGTAATAAATCTAAGTAAATTTTATCCTTATCATCTGAAGGCGAGATATTACCTTTATCCATTTCAGACTGGCAGTTTTTTAAATCAATATAGCCTTCACCATTTTCGTTAGCAAAAAGATAATCAGGATCAATAGTGTAGTTTTCTAGTAAAGGTAACTTATCAATATATAATTTTTTATAATAATGATTTCCATCTCTTCTATATTGCATTCTATATTCATGTCTATTTCTTATACTTATAATCCATTCTCTAAAATCAAGTAGTGGCTGTAACCATGATTCACCACTTTTTATGAAACCAGTTAATGATTTATCTTTATTAACTACAGTACATATCCAGCAACCAAATCTTGAATTACCACAAGAAGGGGTTTCTTTATCGTTAGTAGTAGTAAATGGACATTCTCCGCCATCACCACCTGCATATAAAGCAAATAAGTCATTATTGCTAGTACCCCAAGGTGTAATTCCGTTATTTGAAAGTAATACTTCCCATACATCATCAGTAGTCAATTCTACAATAGGATTATATACATAAGTATTGTCTAAAGTAACATGTGGAGTTAATAGATATCCATCAATTTCTCTTCTTTTAATTCTTATACCTCTGGCAATACTTTCAGTTTTTCTAACACCTAGAAGTACAACAACTTCACCATTTTCTTTAACCTTATCTTCTATGAAGGTGTTAGATGGTTTTATTTTCAAACGTTCTGTACACCATCTAAATCTAATAGAAGTAGGAGTAGGTAAGCCTTTACCAATTATATTAGTCCAATATGTATTGTCATAGTCTGGATGTACCATGTGCGTATATAATGGGATATCAGTATTTCTTGCACCTTCATTTATTAATTGTGAGTTATGTTTTAAGTATCCTAAAACAATAGGATTTTCAATTAATGTATCAGAAGAAACAATAAAGACATCTTTATGTCTTTCAGTTTTAGGTAAATTTTGAAGCATTGTAAATACGAGTTGGACTACAGCAGTGCTATCTTTACCGCCACTATAACCTATAACCCATGGCCTTTTATCATTTTTGTATACCATTTTCATTTCTTCAAGTATGTCATCTATTTTAATTTGTAGATCTGCATTCATCTTTAGTCTTCCTTCCTACAATCATTTTCTAATTTTATTTCATCCTTACTCAAAGAAATGCCAAGTTTAATCTTTATTAAATTATTTGTTAATCTAACATATGTAGCACTTTTAACTATTCTTCCAGTAGGTCCAATTACTCTGTTCTGCCAATCATCTAAATTTGTTCTGTGCCAGTCTATATGCTTTATATTAGAAAGTATTTTTTTCCAATCATAAGGATTATTCTTATATAAGTGATTACCTACTAAGCCTAAAGCCTCGAGAACAACACCATTAGAACTTATATAATCAGTTCTAAAATGAGCAGCACTTGTTTCTTTATTAAAAACAAATTGCCATTCTTTCATATTTTCACATAATACATCCCAAAATTCTTTTACAAAATTAATAACTTTAGGATCATTGGTATTTAGTTTATTTAATAATTTTTTATTAGTTTCATTTATACTGCTTAAAGTGAATAACTTTGGAGAAAACTTTGATAAAGATGGATTTTCTTTATCAGTAAAGTGTTTTAAGTAGTTATTCTCTTCAAGTAATGATTTTGTAATCATTGCAATTGGATCTCTTGAATCATATAAAATTCCTATCGATTTAGAGACATTTACAGCATGCTTATTTAAATCCGCAAATATTTGTTGACTACGTTTTAAACCTTCATCTATAAATAAAACAACGGATATAGTTTCATCTTCTAATTCAGGTACAGCTTTAATAGCTTCTTCGATAGCAGCTCTTCTGTGCTGACCATCATTTATAAGTAATCGGCTGTCCATTGATACTTTAAGATTACCTATTTTATCATCAAATTCTGCATTAATTGCAGAAAATTCAAAGTCACCATCAATTGATGCTGTTAATGATGAAAATACATAGTCTTTAGGGTTATTAACTATATATGTAGCCATCTCTGGAATACGAGCTTTATTCAAAATTCTTTGAGCTCTATGTTCAGGTGGCAGTTCATCTTCATTAAATATAAATAATTTTGATAATATATTTAGTGGACACATTATTATGAAGTAGTCCCTAGTTGCCTGTTTTCCTTTAATTGCTGGAAATGTATAAAAGAAATTATTTTTCATAATGTACCTCCTACGTACGTATAAACGTACGTATTTATTATATTACTTACGTAGGTTAAAGTAAAGATTTTTTGGATAAATAGGAGAACAAAAGTTCTAATGTGTTAATTTAGAGTTTTTATAATTATTGATAAAATGGTATTATATAGAAAAAGGTTTTATTTAATAAGGGGAGGCTACATAATGAAAATATATGAATTTGCTATAAGTGACAAGAGAGGCAAAGAACTAACTGAATTTTGGAAGGATTGTTTAAATAACAATTACGTACGTACTGAATGGAAAGGAATAGACAATTTTAAAAATATTAATATTAATCGTGATTTATGGAATTTGATAGATAAAAATAATCCTCAATATAAAAATAAATTAGGAGTTAATTATAAATTTAATCAAATAAATATGATATTAAAAATTAAAGAAGGAGATATTATAATTGCAAGGAAAGGTATAACATATATAAAGGCAATTGGAATTGTCACCTCAGAGGTATACAGATTTTTAGGCAATACGAAAGATGATTATAGGCATGCAATATGTGTAAAATGGATTAATACATATGAAAATAAAAGAATACCAAAAGAGTTCACACCAAGAAGATGTACTTTAAATGAAATATCATTTGACACATATCAAAAATTAATTGAAGAGAAAACTAGAGAATATATAAAAGCATTTATTAAATAAGTTAAGAAGTTAGTGTAAAGATTTTAGTCACATGGAGGAAAAATGAAAATAAGAGAAGAGTACACATGTCCTGTAGAACTGGTACATGATATGATTAAAGGAAAATGGAAACCAATTATATTATGGAGGTTACGTTTAGGGGCTACATCATTAGCTAAACTGGAAAAGGATATTGAAGGAATTACTCAAAAAATGCTTCTTGAACAATTGAAAGAGTTAATTGAATTTGGATTTGTAGAAAAAAAATCTTTTGAAGGATATCCCCTTCGTGTAGAGTATTCATTAACAAAAGATATGGGGAGACAGATTGTTGAGGCGTTAAAAATTATGCAACATATTGGTATTAAATATCTAAAAGATCATGGTATGGAAAAAATATTGATTGAAAAAGATGTAGTTGAAGACTAATACCCACGAAAAAGTGGGTAATTTACGTTACAGACAATATTATTTAAAATGTGTTTATAAATAGTATTGGAGGTAACTAAAATGGTAGTAACAAGTACAGGTATTATAGATGGAGTCATTCGGGATAAGTATGGAAGTCGAGGTGAACATTTTAATGAAAATGGAATTCCTACATTATCTATTCCTTTTAAAATAGAAAATGCGCCAGCTAATTCAGTTTCTTTTGCACTAGTATTGGAAGATAAAGATGCGTATCCTGTCACAGGAGGATTTACATGGATACATTGGCTTGCAGCTAATATAAAGCGTAGTGAATTGAAAGAAAATGAGAGCCAAAATGCAAAAGATTTCTTACAAGGTATAAATAGTTGGACTAGCGTTCAGGGAAATAACCAGTCAAAAGAACTTTCGTGTTATTATGGTGGAATGACACCTCCAGATAAGCCACATCTTTATGAACTTCATGTGTTTGCTTTAGATAAATTGTTAGATTTACAAAATGGTTTTTTATTAAATGAACTATATCATGAAATGGAAGGTCATGTTTTGGAGAAGTTTACATTGAAAGGTGTATATTATAATTAAATAAGTTTAATATGAACACAATCGAGCATTTAGATGATTAATTATCTAATTTGAAAATTGTATGGAGCTAAGTATAATCTTAAATTATTCATAAATATTCTGAAATGTAAGTGATAAATCTAAAGTAATTTACTATGTTTAAAAATAAGGATAAATAGTCTATAATATATACAAATGAAGAAGAAAGAAATTGTGGAGGTACAGTAATGAATCATAAGCCGCTTCCAATTGGAATAGATAATTTTGAAAAGCTGATAACTCGAGGGTATTATTTTATAGATAAATCTCTTTTAATAAAAGATTTGTTAGATAACAAAGCTGATGTTAATTTGCTTACAAGACCAAGAAGATTTGGAAAGACTTTGAATATTAGTATGCTCCAGTATTTCTTTGAAGATTCAAGAAAAGAACTTGATGGAGAAAAGAAAGATAACTCGTTTCTTTTTGATGGACTGAAAATAATGGATTCTGGAGAAGAGTATACTTCACATATGGGTAAATATCCTGTAATAAATCTTTCATTAAAATCTGGGAAACAGCCTAATTTTAAAATGGCTCGTGAATCACTTATTGATGAAATAAGAGATGAATATATAAGGCATAGTTTTGTATTGGAAAGTGAAAAACTTATTGAAACAGAAAAAGAATCATTTCTAAATATCATGAACGGAAAGGCCAGAGATATTGATTATGCAAAATCACTAATGATTCTAAGTAAATGCCTCAATAAATACTATGAAAAAAAGGTGATAATTCTTATTGATGAGTATGATGTTCCACTACAGAATGCGTTTTTTGAAGGGTTTTATAATGAAATGATAGGTTTTATCCGTTCACTTTTTGAATCTGCATTAAAAACTAATTCATATCTTGAGTTTGCATTAATTACAGGATGTCTTAGGATTTCAAAAGAAAGCATATTTACTGGACTTAATAATCTAAAGATAATATCAATACTTGACGACAAATATGATGAATTTTTTGGGTTTACAGACCAAGAGGTATTAAAAATATGTGAGGATTATAACATGCTACAAAAATATGAGATTCTAAAGGCATGGTATAATGGATATATATTTGGAGAAGCCAATGTATATAATCCTTGGAGCGTGATGCAGTTTGTTGATGATTTATGTGCAAATATAAATAGATATCCATCTTCATACTGGGCCAATACAAGTTCAAATAGCATAGTAAAAAGTTTAATAGATAGAGCTGATGATGAAACAAAAAAAGAGATAGAAGCATTGATAGAAGGAAAAACAATAGAAAAGCCTGTTCATGAAGATATAACATATGATGAAATTTATGATTCCATGGATAATCTGTATAATTTTATGTTCTTTACAGGATATTTTAAAAGCATAAATGAAAGAGTAGATGAAAATACAAAGATTAAATATCTTACTCTTAAAATTCCAAATGAAGAAGTAAAATATATATTTAGAGAAAAAATTCTTAAGTGGTTCGATGTGACAATAAAAACTAGAGATTTTTCTAACATATACAATGCTGTAATTGGTAAAGATGCAGAAGTATTTGAAGAAGAACTTGCCTCAGTACTTATTGAGACAATAATATATGGAAATAAGGAACGTATTTCTTGCAGAAATGCGGACTATACTGCTAAGCTCGGCACTCGCAAAGCAGTATATGTCTATGAAAATTTCTATCATGGTTTTGTTACAGGGATTTTATCTGGAATGAAGGGATATATTGTAAAGTCTAACAGGGAATCTGGGAATGGTAGAGGAGATATTTTCATAAAGCCAGTAACAAGAAGAAAAGCTGCTATAATTCTTGAACTTAAAGTTGCAAAAAACTTTAATGAACTTGAAGAGAAAGCAGATGAAGCTTTGAAGCAGATTGAAAAAATGAAGTATGAATTAGAAATGAAGGATGATGGATATAATAATATCATTAAGTATGGAATATCATTTTTCAGAAAAGATTGTTTTATAAAATTACAAGAAGATTAACATTTGTAAGGAATCTATTAATAGTAGCGTTGCCTAAAAAGGTAGCGCTTTTTAAAATAAATTAAATAATTTTGATATGTATAATATAATCTATATCATACTATACGGCAATACCTTGAAGTATCAAAGTTTAGATGATATAGTATATTTAATGAATTTAGAATTTTATTAATGTAGGAGGTGAATTTTATAATGGAGGAAATATTGTTTTTAAAATATCATGATATTACAGTTGGATTACTGACAGTAATAGATAATATACCAAAGCAGCTTGAGATATTACGAAGTGATTTGTTCTTCGATAGACATAAAAAAAATATACTGTTTGGTGATGAACTTATAGAATGGATAAAAGATAGAGTAAGACCAAATGCACAGATTGGATTAAATAAAATATTGAAATCCTTTGGCATAGATGATAGCGGATCAATGTGGTATTGGGATTTATTTTTAAAAACAAGAGGAATGAACGTAAAAGATAGGCTATGGATATCAAAGGATGAATTCGATAACAGCCCGTGGGATCTACTATTGACTATAGATAAAGATATACCAGAAGTAGATTTGTATAAGAAATATTTAAATGTAAATAAAAGTTATTATAATATAAATTTAATTGGAGCATGTGAAAAATCTATAGTTAGGGTAAATGGAAATCTTGCAATACTAAAACATTCACTGCAGCATAATACATTCGATGGGATAGCAGAAGAATTATGCTATCTAATAGCACGAAGCTTAGGGATAAATTGTGCAGAAGCTAAATACCTAGGCAATGGTTTGAGTCTTTCATTTATTGATGAAAATATAGATTTAATCCATGCAGAAGCTTTTTTAGACACTGATACTAGAAATGTTGAAACATTGTATAAGAAACTTGTTCTAAAAGACATTGATAAAAGAGTACGTATAGATTTTTTAAGACTATTTTTATTCGATATATTGACAAGGCAGATGGATAGAAATTTAACTAATTTTGGATTCTATAAGATTAATTCATATGTTAAATTATATAGACTATATGACAACGGATTAAGCTTATTTTCAAGTGTTAAATTTAATTCCAAATTAGAATACTCATCTGTATACGGAAATTCAGAAGATATACTAAGATATGTGGTTAGACAGCTTAAAAATGAATTGGTTGATAAGCCTTTTGCAGGTCACTTATCAATAGAATTTTTAGATGATATATTTAAACCATATGCTGATGAAATAATGCAGGTTAAAGGAACCGATTATAAAGATATTGTAAAATGGATTATGAACATGCATGATCATATTTTAGAAAAATTTTAAATTTTTGTAGAAGCGTTGCCAAAAGGCAGCGCTTTTTAAAATTAATTAAATAATTTTGATATATACAGCAAATCTAAAAGAATAAAAAAATAATTTCATAAAAAACATAAAAATTTTTCCACTTTTTTCTCAATAAACATATATATTATGTAGAACTACTTAAAAGTAGATATTACTGAAATGTATGGAGGGTTATATTATGAAGTATACAGTAGAAGGATTTTCACAAAAGAGCCTTATTGATTATGGACTAGATGAAAAAGATGCACTTATATTAAGGTATTTTATAGATTTTAAAGACAGTGGAAAAATGAAGATGAAAATAATAAATAAAGTTCCATATTACTGGCTGAAAGGCTCAGCGCTTTTAGAGCAGCTTCCTATATTGAGAATAAATAACGTAGATGTTTTAAGAAGACGTCTCAAAAAAATGACTTCATGTAAAATACTCATGCATGAACATGTTTTAGAAGGTGGAAGTTATGCTTTTTATGCAATTGGAGAAAACTATCAAGATCTTCTTTTATATGATGATGCATCAGAATGTGAAGATAGTGGAGATACTTATGGAACTACTGCTGGAAATAATATTGAAGAAAATGAAATAGTGGACATAAAATTAAAAGAGGTTTCTGAAATAAATGAAGGACTGACTGAAAAGACTGAGGGGATTACTGAAAAGAAGGAGTCAATTAGTCAAAAGTCTGAGGATTCAGACTGGAAAGTAGGAGCAAAAGATTATTCTATTAATAAATCTATAAATAATAATCATTCTGCATGTGACATTACACATGCAGGGATACAAAGTGAGAAACAAAAATTACAAGTTAATTGTAAAGCAGGGGTTCCTTATGATGAGGTTATTAATATGTTTAATGACTTATGCAGATCCTTCCCAAAAGTTAAAGTGAGAAATAAGACACGTGATAATAATATAAAGAAAATGTATAAAAATCTTCATATTGATGAGATTAAGGCAATCTTTGAAATGGCTGAAAAAAGTGATTATCTTTCTGGAAGAAATGGAAAGTGGATGAACTGTAGTTTTGACTGGATTATTAAAGAAAATAATTATATCAAAGTACTTGAAGGAAATTACAATAGAGACTCAGCTGTTAAATCAGGTTCAAAGGATTGGACAGGCTATTGCGATCATATGGATAAACATGAAAGTTATGAAGCTTCAAAAGATGATGAAGACAATGAGTTATATGAAAGTGAAATTATAATAAATACAGAACTTCTGGAGGATTTGTAATATGAATAATAGAGTAATGCCAAGCAGTCTTGAAGCAGAACAAACTCTTATAGGATGTATTTTAAACAGTACAGATAGGTTTATAGAAGCTGATACTATATTAAATTCTGAAGACTTTTATGTAGATAAACATAAGAAAATTTATGAAACCATTAAAAAACTTTGTGATAATTCTGTTAGTGTTGATACAGTAACAGTAGTTGATAATCTTAAAAAGAAAGGAATCCTTGAAGAATGCGGTGGTATTACATACCTTTCAAATCTTGAAACTGGTGCAGTGAATTACAGCAGCATTGAAAATTACGCAAGAATTGTAAAAGAAAAGTCAGACAGACGTGCACTTGTAAAAACCGGATCAAAACTCATGGAGGATGCTTTTGAAAAAGAAGATGTAAAAGAGGCAATTGAAGATGCAGAAAAGTGTATTTTCAATGTTTCAGCAAGTAAAAATATCACTGGTCCTGAAAGAATAGACACAATACTGGAAAAGGCCTTTGTAAAACTTGAAAAAAGGTGCAAAAATGGAGGAGGACTTGTTGGAATAAGTACAGGATTTAAAGGAATTGATGATATTACTGGAGGCCTTAAACCTGGTGAATTCGTAATTGTGGCAGCAAGACCATCCATGGGGAAGACTGCATTTGCACTTAATATTGCTCAAAGTGCATCAAGGACAAGTTCTGTAATAATATTTTCACTTGAAATGGAAACTGAAAGTCTTTTAAATAGAATGATAAGTTCAAGCTGTATGATAAAAATGAATGATATACAAAGTGGTACTCTTACTGATGATCAATTTGTAAGGATAATGAAAAGAACAAGTGAACTTGGCAAAAGAAACTTATATATAGATGATAAAAGCACCATGCTTTCAGATATAAAAGCTCTATGCAGAAAACAAAAGCTGCAAAAAGGTCTTGATGTTATAGTAATAGACTATTTACAGCTCATAAGAACAACAATGAAGGCGAATCAAAGGGAACAAGAAGTATCATATATATCAAAAGAACTGAAATCACTTGCAAAAGAACTTAATATTACAGTAATAGCATTGTCACAGCTTTCTAGAGCACCTGAAGCACGAAATGATCATAGACCAATGCTTTCTGACCTTAGGGAATCAGGTTCTATTGAACAGGATGCTGATATTATCCATTTTATATATAGAGATGCATATTACAATAACAATAAAAAGAAAAAGGGCAAGAAAAAAGATTCTGAGGGAATTCAAGGAGAATTTAAAATAAACAATTCAGCATCAACATCTGTTAATAAAAGTACAGCTGATAATAGTAGAAATTTAAATATTAATAAGAACAATGAAAATAATATGCGAAAAGATGTTGAGTATAATAAAAAACCTGATGATATTATAGCGGAAATAATTACTGCAAAAAATAGAAATGGACAGACTAAAACCAATAAACTTAACTGGATTGGTGAATATCAGAGATTTACAAGTGCTGATGTTATTAAACAGTAAAGAAAACATGAAATATTACAATGAGCATATACTCCTTATCTTATATGAAATTATAGAAGAATTTGAAACTGAAGAAAGTAAGAAGTTAGGAATGAACTAACTCCTTACTTATTTTATAAATAATAAATCTTGAAATTATAGAGTTTAATAGTGTATAATGAAAAGGCTTGTATTTTTATGTAAATTATAATATATAATACTAAATTAGGGGATTAAAGACAATGAGGGGGATGTTTAATGCTAGAAGATGGAAACACAAGAGTAGAAGATTTTGAAGAAAACGTAAATTATAGTGGGAAAATATGTGAAAGGTGTAAAGCAAAATATATTGATGTTTCTGAAAGCAGATATTCAATTTTGTGTACAGAGTGCAGAGAAAATCAGATAAAATATCCTATTCCTAAAATTTTCTTACTGTTAGGAATAGCACTTTCTGTACTTGTAATAATTGCACTAGTACAGTTTCCTAAATCTTTTAAAGATTATGCAGTATATAAAACAGCTGAAGAGAAGGCAAATGATGGCTATGCAAATGAAACATTAATATCATTAGAAGGTATAATTGGAAAGCATCCAGAGACAACTGATATTGCTGTTACAGCAGTAGATATTGCAATGGAGAATGGGAATTATGCATATGCAGGGTATCTGCTGGATACATATTTAATTGGAAAAAAAGTTTCAGATACAGTCTATTATAGATTGGATGGTTATTTAAATAAAATTGATTCAATTTATAATGTGTATGATGAGTACGAGAATATTGTATCAAATATTGATGCGAGTTTATCTGAAGATCAAGCAGTATTGCAAGCAAAGAGTGATGTAAGCAAACTTTTATATGATGGTAAATATAATAAGGCTGTAGTATATAATTACTTAGCGTTACTTACAGATGATGATGAAGAACATAAAGAGTATTTAAAGAAAAGTATAAAAGAAGATTCTAAGGTATTAGAAACACAGGTAGAACTTGCCAATGCATATAGGCGTGAAGGTAATAGTGATGAAGCAAAAAGTATGTTAGATAAAGTTCTTATAAAAGAAAGAAATAATATAGGAGCTAAAAGGGGACTTGCTATTTTAAATATGCTTGAAGGAAATCATAGCGATGCTGTTGAATTAGCTAGATTTGCATATGAAAAAAGCAAAGAATATCCATATGTATACGAAACTTTAGCCATTGCATTATTTTTTGATGGACAAGTAGAAGAATCAAATAAGATAATAGAAGAATTTAAAGCGGCTGGAAATGAATTAGAAGAAGATACAAAAATGTTATTAAGCGGCCAGTTAACGCTTAATCAATATTATCAAGGATAGGAGGAAAAATATATGTTTTTTGTACCAGGTATATTAATTTCAGTTATTACATTTCCAGGAGTAATAGTACATGAATTAGCACATGCTATTTTTTGCAAATTACTACGAATACCAATATATGATGCAAAATTTTTTCAATGTTCAAATCCGTGTGGATATGTAGTGCATGAACCTACAGATAAACCGTTGAAATCATTATTAATATCAGTTGGACCATTTTTAATTAATACAATTTTAGGTGCAATTATAATGTTGCCAGCATCTATTACATTAATTAAATTTCGTGAACAAGGAAACTTCCTTACTCTTTTATTAGGATGGCTAGGAATATCAATACTAATGCATGCATTTCCTAGCACTGGTGATGCAGAGGCATTAATTGCATCTGTATTAAAAAATGAGAATGTTAATTTTCTATTCAAAGTTGTTACTTTCCCATTTATTATTGCAATTTATATAGGTGCTTTTGGATCAGTTGTCTGGCTTGATGCAGTTTACGCAGTAGCAGTATCTATGGTAGTACCTAATATATTAGTTGATTTGCTATATTAAAAGTATAGATAAAATCTTGAAATATTTAATAAAACTCATAGTGTGTTATCAGCAACTGTTTTATTTGTAGTAACAATATTAGATACATGTTACAGAATTTATCTTGGTGCTGTATTAGGGTCAGTCATATTAAAAAGCGTTGCCTAAAAGTGGTAGCGCTTTTTAAATTTATAGGCTACAGAATTGAAATGATAGTAAACTTATTGGATTGGTAAATATGAATGATTTACCAGTGGTGATAGTTTGATGAAATAGATGTGGTAAATTAGTAGATTTATAATAAAATAAAAATATTCCATATTATTGTTCTAATGGTATATAATTTAAGGATATAGAACAAAAAACATATATAATTAGTTCTATATATCATATGGAGGTGTAATATGAAGAAAAGACCGTTTGTACCAAATCAACTTCCAGTATCAGAATTGCTAGATATGAAGCGTTTGATGTTCTTGCTTATGAATGCTGGAACAAAAATTGCAGTATATAATGAAAAGTTAAAATCCACAAAGGTTAGCCATACAAACTTACTAGAACTATTCGCATTAAAAGAAGCTGTTGAATCAACAAAGATTGAAGGAACTCAAATAACAATGGATGAGATGTTAAATTATCGTGCTGTAGAAAAAAAAGCAACTAATGATATTTTAGAAGTTGTAAATTATATGAAGGCATTGAGAGAAGGCCGTAGCTTATTAAATAGATATCCAATAAGCAGTAGATTGATAAAAAAACTGCATCAGATCTTAATGGATGGTGATGCAATAGGTGGATCTAGTGTAGTAGCAGGAGAATTTCGAACAATTCAAAACTTCTTGGGACCAAAGGGTTCAACAATAGAGAATGCAACCTATATTCCACCTGAACCACAGTTAGTACCTGAGTATATAAGTAACTTAGAAAAATATATAAATGAAAATGAAGAAGATTTACCACTAATAAAGGTGGCATTACTTCATTCACAATTTGAAACTATTCATCCATTCACCGATGGAAATGGACGTACTGGAAGAATATTAGTTCCTCTTTACTTGTTTAGTGAGAATGTTATTGATGAACCTAGCTTTCTTGTAAGTGAGAGCTTAGAGAAGGATAAATATAAATATTATGCTTTATTGAATAATACTAGAGTGGTTTTGCCTGATAAAGAAGATTATCCAGAAGAATATGAAGAAAAAAAGAAAGAAGCAAAAAAGAGCATGACTGAGTGGGTAGAATTTTTCTTGAATGCCTGTATTACTCAAGCAGATAAAAATATTAAAAAGATTGATGCAATAAATGAGTTATATGAAAATATCATATCTAAAGCGAAAGATATTACTAATACAACAACAATAATTGATGTAATTGACATAATATTTATGTATCCAATATTTACAACTGCTAACATTCGTGAGCATTTTGACATATCAGCGTCGACATTAAACAATTATCTAAAAAAATTGTGTGAAAATAATATTATTTATTCAGATGGATCAGCACGTAATAGAAAGTATTTTTTCTATGATTTAATAAGCATTATAAGTTAAAGGTGTTAGTTTTGACAGATAAAGCAAAGGAGTTAGACAGAATAAACTAACTCCTTTTTTAATTCAAAAATTAAGATATATCCATAAAAATAAACTTCAAATTTAAGGATATAAGTACCGAAAATTAGGTTTCTTAAAAACGTTTTCAAAGGTAAAATGTAATTGTACACAAGGGAGATAATAAATAACAAGCTACGATTATAGAAAAATATATTTAAAAATGAGGGGGAATTTTAAATGAAAAAGAAGCTTATAGCAATGTTTTTATCAGTGGCAACATTGATGACTTTTGGAGGCTGTGGATCAGCAGCAAGTAATTCTAGTGACAGTGCATCAGGAGGTTCTTCAAAAAATTTAATAGTGTATTGTCCTCATCCAATAGAATTTATAGATCCAATAGTAAATGAATTTGAAAACCAAAGTGGAGTATCAGTTGAAGTTGTTACAGCAGGATCAGGAGAATTATTAAAAAGAATAGAATCTGAAGGGGATAATCCTCTTGGAGATGTTATGTGGGGAGGTTCATTATCCACATTACAGCCAAAAGCAGATCTATTTGAAGAATATAAATCAGCAAATGAAGATGCAGTAATTGATGAATATAAAAATAAAGATGGGCATATAACAAGATTTTCTGTAATACCTAGCGTTATAATGGTAAATACAAATTTAATAGGAAACATAAAAGTTGAAGGCTTTGAAGATCTTTTAAATCCTGAATTAAAAGGAAAAATAGCAAATGCAGATCCTTCTAAGTCATCTTCAGCATTTGAACATTTAATCAATCAGTTATATGCTATGGGAAATGGAAATCCAGATGATGGATGGGCTTATGTAACTAATCTTACAAAAAATCTTGATGGAAAATTATTAAGCGGATCATCAGCAGTATATAAAGGAGTAGCTGATGGTGAATACACTGTTGGATTGACATTTGAAGAAGCTGCTGTTAAATATGCAAAAGACGGTGCACCAGTAAAAGTTGTTTACCCTTCAGAAGGAACTGTTGCAAAAGCTGATGGTGTTTCAATCATTAAAAATGCTAAAAATATGGACAATGCAAAGAAATTCATTGATTTTGTTACAAGCAAAGAAGCACAGAATGTAGTAGCAACACAGCTTAACAGACGTTCAGTTAGAAACGATGTAGAAGGTGAAGGTTTAGAATCATTTAATAGTATAAAAGTTATTAAGGATGATGAAAACTGGGTTAATGAAAACAAGCAGACAATGTTAGACAAGTATAAAGATATATTCACAAGCAACTAATAGATATATTTCAATTGACAATTAAGGTGAAAATCCTTACAGGATTTTTAAAATTATATGCAGAATAATTATTGCAGCATATATAATTGAAAATATTGATATAAGAAAATAAATTTTAAGAATATAGGTTAATTAAGATCTATATTCTTAATTTTACAATAGTTAATCTGAGTTATTAAAGAAAACGATTTTGTTTACATAAAAGCGGAGGTGGGAAGATTGAGTAAATCAATTAATATAAATGATGTGATAAAGAAATATGGAGAAAATACAGTAATTCCAGATTTAAAGGCAGATATAAAAAATGGAGAATTATTTACACTATTAGGACCATCAGGATGTGGAAAGACAACATTGCTTAGAATGATAGCAGGATTTAACTCAATAGAAGGTGGAACTATATCATTTGATGAAAATGTAATAAATGATATTCCTGCACATAAGAGAAATATAGGTATGGTGTTTCAAAATTATGCTATATTTCCTCATATGACAGTAAAAGAAAATATAAAATATGGTCTAAAGTTAAGAAAAATATCTAAAGAGGAAATGGAGAAAAGAGTTGAGGAGATTCTTGATGTAGTTAAAATAACACAATATAAAGACAGGCTTCCAGAAAACCTGTCTGGAGGACAGCAGCAGAGAGTGGCACTTGCAAGGGCAATAGTTATCCATCCAGATGTATTACTTATGGATGAACCTTTATCAAACCTTGATGCAAAACTTAGAATTGAAATGAGATCAGCAATAAGAAATATCCAAAAGCAGGTTGGCATAACAACAGTTTATGTAACACATGATCAGGAAGAAGCACTTGCAATTTCTGATAGGATAGCAATCATGAAGGAAGGTGTCATACAGCAGATTGACACACCTTACAATATTTATTCAAGACCAAGAAATGTTTTTGTTGCAACTTTTATTGGAAGATCAAATATATTTGATACATCACTAATATCGTTAAATGGAAAGTCTTATATAGAGTTTGATAATGGTTATACAGTAAATGTTGATATATTATGTGATGGAAATTTAAAGAAGAAAACTAAAGTTACTGTAAGGCCTGAGGAATTTATAATAGGTGATGGTGATGAAGGTTTAAAAGGTAAAATTATTACTGCAACATTTTTAGGAAAGTATATGGATTATGTAGTCCAATTAGAAGATGGAATGAAAATAGAATTATCACATGATTTGAGCAATAATGATAAAGTTTACGAAAATGGTGATATAGTTTATCTTAAAGTTAACACCAAAAAAATCAATATATACAATGAAGATGGATCTAAAAATCTTTTGATAAGTGAGGTGTAACTTATGGAAGCATCAAAATGTAAAAAGTTTAAGCTGGATTTCTGGAATGTTGTAACTATAGGAATATTTCTAATATTTGCAGTATGTTTGATATATCCTCTATTTTCTTTATTCTTTAGCAGTTTAAAAGATTCAAATACAGGTGAGTTTACTTTAAGCAATTTTGTACAGTTCTTTACTAAAAAATATTACTACGAAAGTCTATGGAGAAGTTTTTCAGTTACAATAATCACTACAATATTAACAATAGTAATAGGTGTTCCCTTAGCATATGTAATGACTACATGTAAGATAAAGGGCAAAGGGTTAATAGAAATTTTAATTATAATATCAGTTCTTTCACCTCCTTTCATCGGAGCTTATTCTTGGATTTTACTTCTTGGAAGAAGTGGAGTTATAACAACTTTCCTCTCAGATACATTTGGAATTAACTTACCGAGCATATATGGTTTTTCAGGAATATTATTAGTATTCACATTGAAATTATTTCCTTTTATATATATGTACACAACAGGAGCATTGAAAAAACTTGATGTTTCTCTTATTGAAGCATCTGAAAGTTTAGGATGTACAGGTGTAAAGAAGGTATTTACAGTAGTAATTCCATTAATTTTACCAACAGTACTTGCAGGAAGCTTATTAGTATTTATGAATGCGTTAGCTGATTTTGGTACACCAATGCTTATCGGAGAAGGATACCAAGTAATGCCTGTATTGATATACTCTGAGTTCATAAGTGAGGTAGGAGGACAGGCAAACTTTGCAGCGGCTTTAAGTGCAATAATGGTATTTATAACAACTATAATTTTCCTTGGACAAAAATATGTTGTAAATAAAAAATCCTTTGTAATGAGTTCATTAAAGCCTATACAGCCTAAAAAGATAAATGGAATAAAGAGTTTTTTTGCACACACATTTGTATATATAGTTGTGGGATTAGCAATTATACCACAAGTTACAGTAATATTTACATCTTTCTTAAAGACAAAAGGTGCCATGTTCATAAGAGAATTTTCATTGAATTCATATATAAATGTAATAGGAAAGCTTGGAAGTTCAATTAGGAATACATTTGTATATGGAATAATAGCCATAATATTAATAATTATACTTGGAATGTTTATATCCTATGTATCAGTGAGAAGGAAAAATTTATTCACTTCAATCCTAGATACTTTGACAATGTTTCCTTATATAATACCAGGATCTGTACTAGGTATAACATTACTGCTTGCATTTAATAAGAAGCCTATTCTTTTAAGCGGTACATTTATGATTATAGTAATTGCATTTGTAATAAGAAGACTTCCATATACTATAAGATCAAGTGCAGCAATTTTGTATCAGATAAGTCCAAGCATGGAAGAAGCATCAATAAGTTTAGGTTATTCTCAGTTTCAGACATTTAAAAATGTCACATCTAGAATGATGCTTCCAGGGGTAATATCAGGAGCAATATTAAGCTGGATTACAGTTATAAATGAATTGAGTGCTTCAATAATACTATATACAGGAACTACAAGAACTATGTCTGTAGCAATATATTCAGAAGTAATAAGGGCAAGTTACGGAACAGCAGCAGCACTTTCATCAATATTGACATTTACTACAATAATATCTCTTTTGATTTTCTTCAAATTGACAGGAAGCAGAGATATAAGTTTATAGATAAGTTTAAAAATAGTTTCCCCATAATTTAATTATAGAAAAGAATGCTATGCTGTATAACATGGTATTCTTTTTTAATGTATAGGAAATTATATTCATGATATAATGCTTGAATGTAGTAAATTCAACATGCTTAGGAATTTGTATAGTTGAAAGTTGAGAATTGAAAGTTGAGAGTTGAGAGTTAAAGGATGAAATCTCTTAAGGAGATTTCTAAGAAAATAAAAATTAAAGAAAACCTGTGGTTTTCTACCGCAACTGTTAACTGTTAACTGTTAACTGCAAACTAAAAAGCGTGGCGCAGCCACTTTTTCAAATATAAATGGTATAATATGTATATAAATATTGAGGGAGGAGAAAATATGAGTCAGAATAAAAAGAACAGCTTTAAACATGTCATAAAAAAATCCTTTATATTATATTCTTTAGTTCCAATTACAATAATAGCGTTAATATTTTATAATATGCTCATAATTAGTTTCTCCAAGTGGTCCTATAAAGACAATAGAGACATGAATGAATACATTTCACAGTTATTAGAATACGAATTGTCAGAGTATAAAAATGATATAATAGAATTGAGCAGTAATGAAGATACAATTAACATATTATTAAATAAACAAAGTGATAGTAAAAATATTTTTGAAAACATTTACGATAAGATAAATAGAAAAAAGATAAAAAGTATTTTTCACATATATAATATTAAAGGAGAGAGTGTACTTACTAACTCAGTAAATGAGTCAGACGAAAATAAAAGTAAGTCCATTTATGACTGGGGAAAATTTAGAAACATGAATTCATATCCACAAGATGTAATAATGCGAATAGACAAGATACAGATTAATCCTAATGTACGAACTATTTATACTATTGGAAAAGCTGTTACTTATCATGATAGGGTAATAGGATTTATTGAATTTGATATATTGGAAAATGAATTAAGTAATATAATTTCATGTAGTGCTGATGAAGACATTGTAATTACGGATAAATATAACAATAATATAATAAATACAAATAACTTTCTTCTTAATAAAACAGGGAAATTTAAAAGCAAGGAATACGAAAGTGAGAATCAAGTTATAACTAATTCAATACTGAATGAGAACATTTATATTTATACAATAAAGAATACTGCATTTATAAATAAATTCTTTATAACAGGAGAAATTTTTCTTGGAATCATTTTTGGATTATTATTTTTGGTAATGATATGTGTAGCAAATAAAATTGCAGCGAAAAATACAAAATCTATCGATATTCTTTTAAATGGAATTGAATATGTAAAGCAAGGTGATTTAACTAAGAAAGTCAATATTACAAGTGGTGATGAGTTTGAGATTTTAGGAGAATACTATAATGAAATGATAGATAAAGTAGTGGAACTTATTAAAAAGAATGAAGAAGAAGCGAAAATAGCAACACTTGCTCAGTTAAAACATCTTGAATCTCAATTTAATCCTCATTTTATATTTAACACATTAGAGATGCTTAGATATATGATTAAATCAAATGATCCAAAATGTGAGAAGGTGACTTTAGCTATGGCTAGAATACTTAGATACAGCTTAGATAATAAGACACGGTCTACCTGTTTAAATACAGACATAAAATATATTAAGTATTATCTTGACATACAAAAACTCAGATTTGGAGAGAGGTTTGATTATGATATATATATAAATGAAGATTGTGAAAAAGCAATAATTCCTAAGCTTATAATACAGCCTATAATTGAAAACAGTATAAAATATGGATATCAAAATAAAGAAAACCTTTTTATAGATATTTATGCTGAACAGAAAGATGGGGACATGCTTATTCAGATAAGTGATAATGGTGATGGAATAAGTAATGACCTTCTTCATGAAATTAATGAAATTATAAAAAACAAAAATAATAAAAGTTCACATATAGGACTTTATAATGTACAAAAGAGGATTAGCTTACTTTACGGAGAGAAGTATGGTATAGAAATTGATAGCAGGGAAGGAATAGGGACTTGTATTCTTATTAAGATTCCTGTTTTTAGGGGGAATAATGATGATTAAAGTTTTAATTGTAGAGGATGAAAATTTTATTAGAAAAGGACTAATTGGAACTTTTGACTGGGTTAGCTGTGACTGCACAGTAATAGGGGAAGCGGAAAATGGAGTTATTGGCCTTGAAAAAATTATAAATTTAAACCCGGATTTAGTTATAACTGACATTAAGATGCCAAGAATGAATGGAATAGATATGATTAAAAAAGGAAAAGAAAAAGTAGATTTTGAAACATTTATATTATCAAGCTACGATGATTTTTCATATGCAAAGGAAGCCATAGACCTTCGTGTTCAGGATTATATATTAAAGCCAGTTGATGAAGAATATTTAACTAAGTCACTTATAAAGTTTAAATCTTTTTATGAAGACAAGAAAATGATAGATAAAATGAAGAATTCTTTTGATAACAATAAAAAGGTTGAACTTATAAATATGGAATATTATAAAAGTAATTATATATGCGATAAATACACAAAAATAATGATAGAGTATATTGTTTCAAATTATAATAAAAAAATTAGTATAGAAGATCTATCATGTAAACTTGGAGTAAGCGTAAGTTATCTTAGTAGAAAATTTAAAGCAGAGACATCACAGACCTTTCATGATTTTTTAAATAAATATAGGATTCAAAAATCAATTGCCTTTCTAGAAGAAGGAACTTATAAAGTTTATGAAATATCAGATATGGTTGGATTTGGAGAGTATAAACATTTTAGTTCAGTATTTAAAAAATATATGTCTTATTCACCTAGTGATTACTTAAAAAATTGTATAAATTAGCTGAAGATTTAGTAGAAAATGAAAAGGATATATTTAGTTAGAACATAGTTGTTAATATAAATAAAATAAAAGGAAAAGCGTTGCCTAAAAGTGGTAGCGCTTTTTAAATTTATAGGCTACAGAATTGAAATGTATAGACTAAGAATAATAAACTTATTGGATTGGTTAATGTGAACGATTTACGAGTACTCATATTTGGATGAAATAGATGTGGTAAATTAGTAGATTTATTTTAAATAAGGTAAATAATTGATATTATTACAAAAAAGTTATACAATAAAACATAATCAGATACTAATAGGTATTTATTTTTGAAAATTAAATTATGAAGAAAATCATTAATTTATAAATATGAAAGGTCGTAGATACAAATGGCAAGTTATAGTGTTTTTTTACCAAGCTACAGTATAGGAGTTGATTGTTATAATGAAATTCCATATGTCACAAGAAAATATGGAAAAAAAGCTGTAGTTATTGGTGGTAAGACTGCAATGGAAAAAGCTAAGGAATATCTAATAGAGGGAATTAGAAATTCTCATATGGAAATATCAAACTACATATGGTTTGGTGGAGATTCTAATTATGAAAATGTTGAAATGCTAAAAAAGAATCCTGATGTTTTAGAAGCAGATATGCTTTTTGGTGTTGGAGGAGGACGTGCATGTGATACTGTAAAAACTCTTGCAGATATGTTGGACAAACCATTTTTTTCATTTCCAACATTGGCTTCAAACTGTGCAGCATGTACTGCAGTAACTGTTATGTATAACAGTGATGGAACATTTAAAGAATATTATTATTTAAAGCAGCCAGCTTATCATACATTTATTAATACAGAGATAATTGCAAAGTCCCCAGAAAAATTATTATGGGCAGGTATTGGAGATGCTCTTTCAAAGGAATGTGAAGTTAAATTTGCATGCCGTGATAAATTTATGTACCATACACCATTGATGGGAGAATGTATATCATCTATATGTACAGACCCATTGGTTAACTATGGTAAAAAGGCACTTGAAGATTGTAAGAATAATACACCTTCATTTGAACTAGAACAGGTTGCATTAGATATTGTAATTTCTACAGGAATAGTTTCAAACTTTGCTACCCATGAAGCACAGAAAGATCCTAAGGACAACTATTATTATAATAGTTCACTTGCTCACTGTGTATATTATGGAGCATCTATGATTCCAGAATGTGAAAAACATCTTCATGGTGAAATAGTTGCATTTGGAGTTTTATGCCTTTTAACGTATGATAACCAGATTGAAGAACGTGACAGAATATTAAAATTCAATAAGAGTATCGGACTTCCTGTTACATTAGATGAAATAGGAATGAAAGAAAGTGATCTTGAAAAAGTTGCAGAAAAGGCATCAAGTGTAGTTGAATGGACTTATGTACCTGGAAACCCTACGCAGGAAAAATTTATAGAATCAATTAAAAGTACGGATAGAGCAGGAAAAGAACAAAACTAATATAATAGATCTTATAAAAATAAGTAATATAAATTAAATATTATTTAGAAATCGGAGATTAGACATATAATAATAATATTAATACTCCTGTCATGTGGCAAAGAACATGATAGGAGTATTTTTGGTTTATTTTAAGAACAAGATTGAATTTGATCATTTATACAAGACAAGGATAATGCTGAATGTACGAGTATATTTTACTTAACTCAAAGAGTATCTTTGTTTTAAAATAATAA
>OGSB01000086.1_pt1 | contig 102803 bp, 71 predicted proteins | sample 1573741 | NCBI WGS metagenome assembly OGSB01 (sample SAMN03295824, study PRJEB24534) | human gut metagenome | isolation source: fecal sample 5 from infant 3 | host: Homo sapiens | place: USA: Pittsburgh, PA | collected 2014-07 | reverse complement strand
TATAATATTTATCGCTCAGAAACATCAGGTGAAGGATATGTTAAGATAGGAGAAACTACTAGCAATAATTATCAAGATACTGAAGGAACTGTTGGAACAACATATTACTATGTATTAAATGCAGTAGATTTTTCTGGTAATATAAGTGGTTATGCACAAGAGGTATCCGCTGTTCCAGTGGAAGCACAGATTCTCTTTGGTACGGATTTTGAAAATGATAATGGTGGATTTGTAACAGGTATTACAGCTGGAACTGCTAATCCATGGGCATGGGGAGTGCCAACATCTGGACCTAATGCAGCATATTCAGGTGAAAAACTATGGGCTACTAATCTTGCAGGAAATTATGACCATAGAACTGATGCCTATATAGAAACTCCATCTATAGTGATACCAGAAGATAAAGATGGTATATTAATATTCAATCACTGGGTTGATATGGAAGGAACAACAACTCTATGGGATTATGGTCAAGTACAAATCTCTAAAGATAATGGAGCTACTTGGACCAATATAACTCCAGCAGCAGGTGGGAAATATGGAAGAAGAGTCCAAGAATGGGCTAATGAGGAAATAGTCCTAACAGGATATAGTGGAGAAACCATAAAATTAAGATTCTTCTTCCACTCAGATACTTCAGGAGTATATACTGGGTGGTATATTGATGATATATATGTTATGGGTATAGACCATGTGGAACCAGAGCCAATTGAAGGCGAAGAATTAATTTATGATGATGGAACGGCGGAAGATGCATTAGTATTAAATGCAGCAGGAAATGGGTTGGCAGTAAGATTTACTCCATCACAATTTGGAAAAGTTCAAGCTGCTAATATTTATCTATGGGGTAATGATTGGCCGACACCTGGAGGAAATAGATTAGGATTTGTTATTTATGATTCAAATGGTAATCAAGTAGGAACGCCTATGTATTTGAATAATTTAGTTAGAGGTGGATGGAATCTAATAGATCTTTCTGGCTTTAATTTCTCAACAGGTAGTGATTTCTATATATCAACTATGCAAGATGCGATTGGTGATAATAGTCCAGGAACTGGTCTAGATGATAACTCTACATCAGATTGGACCAAATCTTATCTGAATATTGGAGGACAATTAAGTCCATTAGCAGATGCAGGTGCAGACTATGAGGTAGCTGTAATGATTAGAGCCATTATGGACTACGATAATGCTGAACCAACAGTTGATAATCCTTTAATTAGGCCAGTAGCAAGGAAGAAATCAATGGGTAATGTGGATGCTGGTATGATGAGATTAGGGGAATTAGAAGTTGAAAAAGATGAGATTGATAAAGTAGATTATGTAGAACCAACAGCACCTGAGTATAGCTTGAAAGCAGAAGAAATGCTTAGAGCTAATAACTTTGAAACAATAGAAGATATAGAAGTTCAAAATATGCCAATGGTATTTGCAGGAATCCCAATATCTGATGCTGTAGTAACAGTATTGGAAACGGGAAGAAGTGTTAAAGTTGACCCTGTTACAGGTAAATTCTTTATGAGATCTCCAATTGGTGAATATACTCTAGTAGCAGAAGCTTATGGATATTATTCTAAGGAAGCCAGAGTAAATGTAGTTGAGGACCAAACTGCAAAATCAAACTTCATATTAGAACCTAAACCACAAGGAACTATTACAGGCAGAGTATTTGACAGATATTATGAAACTCCGGCAGCTTATGCTGTAGTAAGAGTAGTAGAAGATCCAAAAGTAGCACCAGTTACAGCTGATGCAGAGGGATATTTTGTAATTCCTAATGTTCTAGAGGGAACATATACACTTAAGGTAGTAGCAGATGGATTTGAGCCAGGAGAAACTACAGTAGATGTAGCTGGAAATGAAACAGTAGATGTAAATATAGGATTAAAGAGATTTGTAGGTTATGAAGATAATATAATCTATGATGATGGAACAGCTGAAAATGCATTGGTACTAAATGCAGCACCTAATGGATTGGCAGTAAGATTTACACCAGATCAATTTGGTAAAGTAAAAGGTACAAATATTTACTTCTGGGATACTTCATGGCCAAGTCCGGGAGGAAACAGAATAGGATTTACAATATATGGAATAGATGCAAATGGAAAACCATATAAAGTTGGAGAACCAATATTCCAAGATGTAGTTAGAGGGGCATGGAACTATATAGACCTATCAAGCTTTGGCTTCTCAACAGATAAAGACTTCTATATCTCAACAATCCAAGACACAGCAGGTACTCAGTGTCCAGGAACAGGTATAGACCAAAATTCACCATATGCAGATAGATCATATATGAATGTTGACGGAGAATTTAAATTAATAAGTTCTGAAGATATTGAAGGCGGATTGATGATTAGAGCAAGAATGGAATATGCAATGGATGTTCCGGCAATAACTAATTTAGCTCCAGAAAGCTATACAAATCAAGATACAATAAGAGTAGAAGGAAAGGTTACAGCAGATGGTAAGGTAAATGTATATGTAAACGATGTAAAGGCAACCTCAATAGATTCTGAGAATAGAGTATTTGCAGTAGAAGTACCTATACCAGAAGAAAGAAATACAATTAAGGTAACAGCTGAGTTGAATGGAATAGAAACAGAACCATCAGCATCAGTAGTGGTAATAAAAGATAAATTAGCACCAGTTTTAACAGTAGAAAAACCGTTAGACAATGCTAAGATAAAAGAAGAATCAGTTCATGTAATAGGTACTGTAACCGACAATATTGGTTTAGCGAAATTAGAGATAAATGATAAAGAGATATTAGTAGATGAATCTAATAGTTTCCATGAAAGATTGATGCTAGACCAAGGTGAAAATACTATTACTGTAAAAGCAACTGATGGAGCAGGAAATGTAACTACAGTTGTAAGAACTGTATTAGTAGAGTTAGAGTCACCAACTATTACAAATATCCAGCCATCAGAAGATATAGAACTTGGAGCAGGGGATGTATTAAGAGTTAGCTTCAATGCACCTACAGGAGGGCAAGGATATTTTAGAATAATGGTTCCATTTGGGTTACAAAGCAATGAAATAGGAATACCAATGACAGAAGAAGATGGATTATATACTGGAACTTGGACGGTGCCAGAAGAAACAGGAGCAGAAAATTTATTGATTGAAGTAGTATATAGAAATGAATATGGATACGAAATAACACAAATGGCAGAAGGAAAAGTTAAGATAATAGCAGGTGAAGGACCTGTTGATCCAGAACCAGGAAGAATTACAAATCTCCAGCCAACTGAAAATACTGAGCTTAGAAGTGATGAAACCTTAGAAATAAGCTTTAATGCACCAGCAGGAGGTAAAGCATATTATAGAATAATGCTTCCATTTGGACCTTCAGCTAATAGGCTTGGAAATGAAATGACAGAGGTTGAGCCAGGATTATATAAAGCAACATATAGAGCACATGAGGGAGTAGTAGCGTCAAACTTGCAAATAGAAGTAATATTTACAGGTGAAGATGGAGCTACATTAACAGAAGTAGCCAAAGGAAAGATAACATTAGTAGGAGATATAGAAGACCTTCCAGTTAGTGCAGTTATTATAGGTGATGAGGCTTTTGATACAGATTACCTAAATAATAACCCAAGAGCACAAGCTAAGCTAGTAGAGTGGTATAACTCGAACAATCCAGTTTATATTAAGCTTAACAATAACACTTTTATCACTGAGGACGGTGAAAAAGTATCAGTTGATGTATTACCAGAATTGCTACAATACTTTGATACAACAGGTATTAAGTTATATGCAAAATAAAATATAGATTTATATGACAAAATAGGACTATAACAAAAAATGTAAAGTAAAACGGAGTAGAGGACAATTAATTGTTCTCTACTCCGTTTTTAAAATTCCTTTAAGAAATAGTTCAGTATAATAATTTATCTTCATTTTAAGTTTTTCATTTACATCCGTTATATTGTTATCACGAAAATATATTAATATATTAAACATTGAAGTTGCATAGATATGGAAAATAAAATCTATGTCTACAGAGTCTTTTAGCTTGCCAGAGTTTTTAAGTTCCACTAGCTCGTCCATTACATTGCTATTTAATTCTTTGCTGTACTTGCCAAAGTAAAATTTCATCATAACTTCTATGGGTGCTCTGTACCAGGTACGATTAAATTCTATTTCCTCTGGAGTACATATTTCTTCGATAGGAATAACTTCGCTATTCATTAGAAAATATCCTGTCTTTTCTTTTTCTTTAGCATATATTTTTTTTTCAATATTACTTAATAGATATAAATAAAGGTCATCTTTATCATCAAAATATTTATAAAAGCTACCTATTGAAATTTCAGCCTTACCTGTTATGCTCCTAATGCTCACCTTTTCATATTCTTCGTTAGTAAATATTTCATAAGCCGCAAGAGTTATTTTTTCTTTTTTATCAGAAGGTAAGTTAAAAAACGTTTGCTTAGGCATGTTTTCCTCCTTTAATAAATAAAACTTTATTGTTTAACTAACATTATAGCAAATTATTAGGAAAAAAAAAGTAAAATTACTAAATTCTTTAGGGAATCTAAAAACTTAGAAAAGAAAAAATTTTCAAAAAAATAATTGACATAAAGACTTTATTATGTTATTGTGTTAATAACATTTTAGAGGTGAACAGGTTCACCATTGAACATTAAAGCGTTACATTACAAAAGAAATGGGAGGGAGTTAGGTGAAAAAATACATAGGAAAGAGAATTTTGACGGGGCTACTAACGATTCTTATAGTTTTTTCTATTAATTTTATAATTATTAGATTAGCCCCTGGGGATCCTATAAAGACTCTTATGGGAAAAGAAACTGATGATCCGGCACTGCGAGCTGCATTAGAACAAAAATATGGGTTGGACAAGCCGTTACCTACTCAATTTGTTGTTTATTTAAAAACCGCTTTAACTGGTGATTTGGGAACATCTATTATTTACAACAGGCCCGTAACGGAAATGATTTCTGAAAAGCTTTCTGCAACTATTTTACTAGTTTTAACTTCAGGCATACTATCCCTTATAATAGGTACATTAATGGGGATTGTAGCAGCAAGAAAAGAGGGGTCAATTATTGATGTTATTTTTTCAGGTTTTTCTTATATACTAAATTCTATGCCTTCCTTTTGGCTAGGGCTAATGCTCATTATCATATTTTCATCTGTTTTAAAACTACTTCCTACCTATGGAATGACAGACCCTAGAGCTTCTTATACTGGAATGGCTTATGTGATGGATGTAATGAAACATATGATACTTCCTGTAGGTACACTTTTATTGGTTGAGATTCCTCTTTATTTTAGAATTGCAAAGTCTTCTATTTTACAGGTCACCAATGAGGATTTTATTCTTACCTTAAGGGCTACGGGTATGAGTGAGAAAAAGATATTTAATAAATATATTTTTAGAAATGCTATTTTACCTACCATTACAATTTTTGGTATATCTATGGCTTATCTAATTACTGGAGTAGCTCTCATAGAAACTGTTTTTGCATGGCCTGGCACTGGTAGATTGGTACTTACAGCTATTACCCAGAGAGACTATCCTACTCTAATGGGAATATATCTTGTAATGTCAATTTCAGTTGCAGTTGTAATGATGATTGTAGATATTGTATACGCAGTATTCGACCCAAGAATTAGGTACTAAGGAGGGTTCATGATGAATATAAAGAAGGTTATTGATAGAGCTAAGAAAGTTATTATAAATGATAAACAGCTTATGTTTGGAGTCTTAGGAATTATTTTCCTTTTAGTAATTGTTATATTTGCACCATTTATTTCAAGTCAGGATCCATATTATTTTGGAGGAGATATATTAAATAAAGTTGGAGAAAACGGTCATATACTCGGGACCAATAAAATGGGTCAAGATGTTTACAGTATGATTATATATGGGACCAGAACCTCCCTTAAAGTAGCTGTTATTTCAGCTCTTATTTCTGGAATACTAGGAATTTTAATTGGAGGGATTGCAGGTTTCTTTGGCGGGAAAATAGATCAGATTGTATCTGAGATTATAAATATATTTATGATGCTTCCTACATTCTTTTTAATACTCCTTATTATTGCTTTGTTTGGTAATAGTATTATCAATGTAATGATTGTAATAGGATTTACTACTTGGCCAAGTAATGCAAAGCTTATGAGAGCCCAGGCATTATCATTGAGAGAAAGAACTTTCGTTAAGGCTGCTACTGCCATGGGTGAGACTAAAAGCCAGATACTATTTAAATATATTATTCCAAATGGTATATTCCCTGTTATAGCTAATACAACAGTTGGAATGTCAAATGCTATATTAACAGAAGCAGGCCTTAGCTTTCTAGGGCTTGGAGATCCTAATACTATTAGTTGGGGACAAATGATATATGAAGGGAAACCTTATATTACCAGTGCATGGTGGGTGGCAACTTATGCTGGAGTAGCTATTGTAATTACAGTAACTATATTTTATCTCTTAGGAGATGGATTAAACCATGTACTTAATCCTAAGCATATGACTAAAAGGGGTGTTTAAGGATGGAAAGTATATTAGATTTAAAGAATTTTAACGTTACCTATGTAAATAAACATAAAAGTGTATATGCTGTAAAAGATATAAGTTTCAAGATTCATAAAGGGGATTCTTTAGGTATTGTTGGTGAATCGGGTTCAGGAAAGTCTACTTTAGCTATGGCTTTGCTTAGACTTTTGCCCGATAGAAGTACGAAGATTTCAGGAGTTGCTGAATTTATAGGACGTGATTTAACTAAATTATCTGAAGAGGAACTTAAAAAGATTAGATGGAATGAATTATCTGTAGTTTTTCAAAAATCTATGAATTCTCTATCACCAGTTCATAGAATAGGTACTCAAGTAGAGGATATTTATAAGGTTCACCATCCTAAGGCTACTAAAAAAGAGATATTCGATAGAATTTCCAGTTTGCTTGAATTAGTTAATTTATCTGGAAGAGTATATAATCTATATCCCCACGAATTATCGGGAGGTATGCTTCAAAGAGTTTCTATTGCCATAAGCCTTATTCATAATCCAAAGTTATTGGTAATGGATGAAGCTACTACTGCTCTAGATGTTGTAACTCAGGGGCAAATACTTGATGAAGTGCTAAAGATGGAGAAGGATTTAGATATGACTAGGATTATGATCACTCATGATATGTCTGTAGTGGCCACATCTTGCAATAAGGTAGCCATTATGTATGCCGGAGAACTCATGGAAATAGGATATGTAAAAGATGTTCTAAAGGAACCATTACATCCATATACCAAAGGTTTATTATCTTCTTTTCCTTCACTTAAGGGAGATAAACTAAAATTAGAGGGAATAGGTGGATTTTTACCAGATTTATCTAAATTATATGATGGATGCGTCTTTGCTCCACGTTGTAAATATGTAACGGATAAGTGCAGAAGGGACAAGCCTGCCAAGTTAGAAATGAAGGATGGAAGAAATTTAAGCTGTCATCTATATGGAGGTGAGGAATAGATGGAAAAGAAAAGTTCCTATATAAAAATTGATGATGTATCTATGTGGTATCCCCTAAAGAGAGGCTTTAAAGGAGGGGTAAAGGGAAAACAGTGGGTAAAGGCTGTTGATGGTGTGTCTTTGGAGCTAGAAAAGGGAGAGGTACTTGGAGTTATTGGAGAGTCTGGATGTGGAAAATCTACTTTAGGTAGAATTCTTGCTAGACTTGAAAACCCTACTAAAGGAGACGTACTCATTGATGATATATCAACAGGGGAACTTATGAAAAACAATCCCAAGGATTTTAGAAGATTGGTACAAATTGTATTTCAAAATCCCTATGACTCTTTTACGCCTAGAGATACTATTGAAAAGATTTTAATGAGGCCTTTAGATATCCATTCTATTGGAAAGACATTAGATGAAAGAAGAAAAATTTGTTTAGAAACTTTAGAGTCTGGAGGATTACGGCCTGCAGAGGATATTATGAAAAGATATCCCCATGAATTATCAGGAGGACAATTGCAAAGGATATCTATTTTACGTGCCATGCTTCTTAACCCTAAGTTTATAATAGCTGATGAACCTGTTTCTATGTTAGATGTATCTGTAAGATCTGAAATCATAAATATGCTGCTGAAGCTAAGTAAGGAGAAAAATGCTGCTGTTATTTTTATTAGCCATGATATTGCTTTAACTAGATATATTTCTGATAAGGTAGCAGTTATGTATTTGGGAAAAGTTGTTGAATATGGGGATAGTGATACTGTGGTTAAAGATCCAAGGCACCCATATACTCAAACTTTGATTTCAAACTGCGGCTCTATTGATCCAGAAGAGATTATGAATAAGATAAATATTGAAGGAGAGCCACCTACACCTGTTAATCCAGGACCAGGCTGTTATTTTGCACCAAGATGTTTTAAGGCTACTGATGAGTGTTTCAAAAAATATCCTTCTACCTATGAAGTTTGGCCAGGTCATATGGTAGCTTGTGATAGATTAGACTAATTTGACAAGGAGGGTTAATATGAAGAGAAAGTTATTTTTAACAATCATAGCTTTAGTTCTAGTCACTGTAATGGTAATAGGATGTACTCCTAAGACTACAACTAATACTCCGTCTGAAGGTGAAAAAGGTGGAGAAAGTAAGCCGGGAAAAGAAAAGGTATTAATAGTAAGAGCTTCTGGAGATCCAATGTCTTTTAACCCAGATACTTTACCAGATGACAATGCCTATCCTATTGTACAGAATATATATAATAGGCTTGTTAAGCTAGATGCTAGTAAACAAATTATACCTGATTTAGCTACTAAGTGGGATGTAAGTGAGGATGGAAAGGCAATTACTTTTTACTTAAGAAAAGATGTGAAATGGCATGATGGTGAAAATGTAACTAGCGAGGATGTGAAATATACCTTTGACACAATAAAAGCTAATGAATCCTATTATATGAGTTCAAGATTATCCATAGTTGATTCTATTGATACTCCAGACGATTATACTGTTGTGTTTAATATGAATCAGGCAGATGTTTCCTTCATTGCTGATTTAGGTTGGTATGCTACTTTCATATTACCAGAGCATGTATATAATAATGGACAACCATGGGAAGAGAACCCAGCCTCCAAGAATCCTATAGGTTCTGGACCATTTAAATTCTCAGAGTTCAAACAAGGGGAAAGTATTACTTTGATTCCCAACCCTAACTATCATGAAGGTGCTCCAAAGCTAGATAAGATAATATTTTCCATTATTCCTGATGATGCCACTGCTGTTCAAGCATTGTTAAACGGTGATATAGATGTGTATGAAAATGTGCCATCAGCAAATGTAGCAGAAATGGAGGCAAATGGCAATATTAGATTGGCCTTAAATGAATATCCATCTCCTATGAGGATTATATTTAATTTAAAGGATAAGACCTTACAGGATGTGAATTTAAGAAAAGCTATAGCAACTGCCATCAATAAAGAAGAGATATCTCAAAAAATCTATAACGGAGTACAAAAACCAGAATATAATATGTATCCTTCGTTAATTGAATGGGTTTCAAATAGTGAAGAAACATCTCCTAGATTCAATATTGAAGAAGCCATAAAGATTTTAGAAGATGCTGGATACAAAAAAGATGCCAATGGTTTCTATGTAAGAGGCCTTACTATAGATGTATTTGAAGGCTCAGGATATCCTGATGCGGCTAAGCTAATGGAATCAACTTTAGCTAAAGCTGGTATAGAATTAAAGGTTCAGGTTCATGAGTATAATGCTTGGTTTGATAAAGTTGGGACACAGAGGGATTTTATGCTTGAGTTACAAGGTGGATTTATGGGACCAGATCCAGCTGCTTTACAGAAACGTTTTGGTACAGGTGTAGGAAGCAACTATGGTGAATACAGTAATAAAGAATTTGATGATTTGTTAGTTCAAGGAGCCTCTACTGGTGATCAAGCTAAGAGAGCCGAATATTATAAAAAAGCTCAAGCAATACTTGCTGAAGATCTTCCTTATATTCCAATAGTAGCATTTGCTGGATATGATGCTAATAATGTTCAATTTATTAATCTACCAATAGATGGTGCTGGAAAATGGGGATGGGCAGAATATACATTTACTGACTTAAAATAGTCTATTAATTTAAAAGGCTAATTGCATATCTTAAAGATATGTAATTAGCCTCCATTAGGAGGTTAAACAATGAAAAAGATATTTGATGATGTAATAAATAATATACCTGAATATAAGGAATTTTTAACTGTAGAGGAGATGGATGCTAGTAGTAAAAAATTAGCTGAAGAATTTCCAGAGATAGTAGAATTATTTGAGATGGGTAGAACTAGAGATAACCATCCATTGTATTGTCTAAAAATAGGTAATGGCTCTAATAATGCTCTTATGTTTGGATGTCCTCATCCAAATGAACCTATAGGAGCAATGATGCTTGAATATTTTACAAGAGAACTTGCTGAAAACAAGGATCTAAGGGATGAACTAGACTATACTTGGTATATAGTTAAATCATGGGATGCAGATGGTACAAAACTTAATGAAAACTGGTTCAAAGGACCTTTTACTTTATATAATTATGCAAGAAACTTCTTTAGACCAGCAGGTCATCAGCAGGTTGATTGGACTTTCCCCATAGATTATAAGAACTTACATTTTCATGATACTATTCCTGAAACTAAGGCTATGATGGACCTGATTGATAAAATCAAACCAAAGTTCATATATTCCTTACACAATGCAGGCTTTGGAGGCGTTTACTGGTATATATCCAGAGAAACTAGAGAGATTTATGATGATATGAGAAATGCTGCTAAAAAACAGGGTATTCCTCTTAATTTAGGAGAACCAGAAGCTCCCTATTGTGTAGCCTTTGATCCTGCAATTTATCAAGATTTAGGTATTCGCCAAAACTATGATTATTTGGAGAAGTATGGTATTTCTAATCCTGAGAGTGTAATTAAGGTAGGAACCTGTAGTGCAGACTATGCTAAGGAAGTTTGCGGAGCTTTTACCCTTCTAACGGAGCTGCCATATTTTTATGATAAAAGAATAAATGATTTATCACCATCTGATATAACTAGAAAAGATGCAGTTTTGAAGAGCATGGAATTTAGTCAAGAAGCAGATATTTTTATTAAAGAAACGTTAAATAGTGGAATTCAGTATATGGATAAAAAAAATCCTTTTAGATTGGCATTGGAAGCTTTTACTGATAATGATGAAAGTAATGAAGCCACTAAGAAAATGGTCAATGAAAATCCAGATTTTGCTAAGATAGCTACTGTGGCTGAAAAATTCGATAATTTATTAATCTCTAAATTCTATAAAATGTTGTCCTATGGTTTATTAGTTAGGGCTAATGAAATTGAACTGTTAAAGATGGAAAAAGATAATGAAGATGATTCTGAAAAGAAATTAATTTTACAAAAAGCCTTTAACAATGCAGAAGAGAGATTAAAGGAACTAAGTGAATTATTAGAAAAAGAAATTGATTATGAGGTTGTACCTATTAAGAAACTTGTGAGTATTCAGCTTGAATGTGGTCTATTAGTAGCAGATTATTTAAACAGAAACTAAGGGGGATAAACTGATGATTCTTATTAGAGGTGGAACTGTTCATGACGGAAAGGGAAATATATTAGAAGATGTAGATATTTTAATAGATGGTAGCCATATCAAAGATATTAGACATTCAATTGAAGTTTCTAATGACATTGAAATATTTGATGCTAGAGGAAAGGTAATATTTCCAGGATTTATAGAATCTCTCAATATATGGGGATGTAAAGGGCCTGGATGGGGAGATGATGACTTAAAGGAAGCTTCAGACCCTATTACTCCAGATATGAATGTGGTTTATTCTTTTGATCAGGATAGCATGCTGTTTCAAAGAGTTTTTGAATATGGAGTAACTAGTGCAGCTATCACACCTTCTACTTCCAATGTTTTAGGAGGATATGCAGCAGTATTTAAGACTTATGGAAAAAATCCTTATGAAATGCTGGTGAAAGAAAAGATAGGAATGGTATCCTCTGTAGCTACAGAGACAAAAAAGGTATATGGTACTCGCAATACTTGTCCTATGACTAGGATGGGTGCCTTTGCACTTTTAAAACAAGCAATTATAAAGGCTTTGGATTATAGGAATAATGATAATAAAGATTATGATTCTAAGTCTGATGCTCTGCAAAAATTAATAAATAGAGAAGTTCCGTTATTTGTAAACTGTAATACTAAATCTGAAATGGATGCTGTGGAATTAGCATTAAAGGATTTTCCTATAGATATTGTTTTTACAGGTGCTTTTGGTGTAAATCAAAATACTGGAAATATTATTGGAAACAAATTTAGTGTGATTTTGGGAGATTTAACTAATGCTATGTCCTCCGTAAATAGTAAAGTAGATTTTGAAGGAATAAAAAAACTTATGGAAAATGGAGTAGATATTGCTATTAGCTCCTGTGGTGATAATGTTTCATCAGGGAAGGAATCCTTATTGTGGAATGCTATATTATGTTATAAGTATGGTTTAAAGAGTAATGATGTACTTAGGATGATTACTTCTATTCCGGCTAAGATTCTCGGTGTAGACGATAGAATAGGGTCTATAGAAATCGGTAAGGATGCGGATATTATTATATGGACAGAAAATCCTATAGAAACTTATACAGCTAGAGTTGAAGCTGCATTTATCAATGGAGAAAATATCCTAAATTCTAGGAGGGTTGAATCATGCTGGTAATAAGGAATGCTAAAATATATACTTCTGCCAATAGGGTTATTGAAAAGGGTTATATTGTGATAGAAGATGGAAAAATTGTTGATGTGGGAGAAAATTTAGAATGGGATGCAGAAGATGTAATAGATGCTGATGGTCTTGTTGTAACTCCTGGTATAGTAGATGCCCATAGTCATATAGGCGGATTTGGTACAGATATGAGCGATCAGGATTTGAATGAAATGACTAAGAATTCTACTCCTGAAGTTGAAGCAGTTTATTCTATAGATACAAAATCAAATATGTTTGAGAGGGCTGTTAGATCAGGAATTACTACTTCTGCTATTGCTCCTGGAAGTGGTAATGTAGTAGGTGGACTTGTGTGTGCTGTCAAATCCTATGGACATAGTATAGAAGATATGTGTATTAAAAATCCAATAGCTTTAAAAATGGCCCTTGGAGGAAACCCTAAAGGAGTCTATGGAAAAAGAAACCAAATGCCTATGACTCGTATGGGAATTGCTAATGTAATGAGAGAAACCTTAATTAAAGGTCAAGAATATATGAGGAAAAAAGAAACTGCAAAGGATGATAAGTCAAAGGAACCTCCTTTTGATTTAGGACTAGAAAATGTATGTAGGGTTCTTAGAAAAGAGATTCCATTAAAAGTCCATTGTGAGCAATTTGATATGTTGACTACTATAAGAGTTGCTAAGGAATTTAATATAGACTTTACCTTAGATCATGCATGGGGTGCTAGTGACTATTATGATGATATTGTAAATTCAGGTTGTAAAGGAGTCATTTACGGACCTATAGGAGTGTTGCTTTTACCTGGTGAATGTGGAAAAATTGATATATTCAGCCTTGTAGAATTAGATAAAAGAGGAGTTCTATGTGCAATAATGACAGATGGGCCTATATTAAATCCTGATGTAATCTTTATTCAAGCTGGAGAAGTAGTTAGATTTGGAGGAGATATAGAAAGAGTAATCAATATGCTTACTATAAATCCAGCTAAAATAATTGGAGTTGATGATAGAGTAGGGTCAATTGAAAAGGGTAAAGACGCCGATTTAGTTATCTTCAAAGGTACTCCAGCATTAGATACTAATGCTACTGTAGTATATACAATGATCAATGGGAAGGTTGTTTACAACCAATAGGAAAGTTCGAAACTGAAAATAAGCTTGTTATAATAGGATAATATATTTAAGCCAGAGGATTCCCCCGCCTCTGGCTTAAATATATTATTTGATTTACTTAATCATTAAGAATATAATTAAATCATCAATATTTTTAGGAAGTGCAATATGAATTTTAGAAAATTACTTACGAATAATAAATTGCTAGTTAGATTGATAATTTCATATTTAATAACCTCTATTTTACTTATAAGTATTCTAATGGCTGCTGTATCCTATTTTGTGTCCTCCAGAACTAAGGCTAAGATCAATGAATCCCAAAGAGATTTAATGAGGCAGTCCTACAATACTGCCTATTATGCTTTGACAAATATCTATGGAGATTTTTATGTCCTATGGTCTAGAGATGAAGATATAAGGAGGACTCTACAGGGAACAAATATATCTGAAGAAGATATTAAAATAGCATCTAAGATCATAGACAATGCTGCATTTAAAGAGGATTTGGTTGACTCTGTATATATAATAAATAAGAAGGCTAATTTAATTATATCTAATATCTATCCTCCTCAACCCATAGAGACTTTCTATGATAAATCTTCTGTAGAACTATTTAATGACTTTGAAAAGCATTATAATTCATATAAAAATGAAGTATTCTTTCCAAGAAAAACCTCCTATAGTATCTACGGGACTAAATATAGCAAGGATTATATTTCTATTGTATATGCAGCAAATGATGAAGATGGTAAACTTGATTCAGGGATAATAGTTAATATTGACCAAAATAAATTGTCTAGTTTATTGAATACGGCTAATATAAAGGAAATTATGCTGATTGCGAATAGCGGAGGTAAGATTATATCAGATTCTCAAGGTGCAGGTTTTGCTAAATCTTTACCTAGAGGTGATATTTACAGAAGTATAGCTAATAATCCAAATGATGAAGATGGATTCACGGGAGAATATCTAGGAGAAAAATCTTTTATAACCTTTAAAAAGGCTGAGAATATAGGATTTGTATTTATTAGTATAGTACCTTATTCTTTAATAAAGGCTGAAACTACCCAGATAAACAGAATAATTGCTTTATTCTTTGTTATTGCAATGTTTATTAGTCTATTGGTCAGTATTTTTTCAGCTAAGAGGATCTATGAGCCTTTGGATAAACTCATAAAAAATATGAGGGAAAATCCATCTATAGATGATGTAGTTGGTGTAGATGAATATACCTTCTTAGGAGAGACCTATAATAGTCTTATATTAAAGAATGTAAGGTCTCATGTATCTAGGATATTTAATGGAAACTATAGTGATTCTGCTGAAAAGATTCTAGGTTTTTCAAAAGAGAAATTTTTAACTTTAGCTATTATAGCTGATGATTCCAATTCTTCTTTAGACCTTTTAGAAAAAGTACTTGATATTATGGAGATAAATGTTAAATGGGTGGGAGCTATTACTTCTTCAAATTCCATAAGTTGTGTAATCAATGAAGATGATTTTGATGATGGTAAAATAGAGAATATTATGGAGGAATTGGTTAATTTACAGGGACTTATAGTAGAGGATTTAGATATAACGGTTTCCATAGGAATAGGAACTGTTGTCAATAGCCTTGATAGTATTAAATTTAGCCATAGGTATGCTATATTGGCGGTTCAATATGCTATGTCTATTGGTGAAAACCAAGTAATATTATATAGTGAAATAGAAAATAGTAAAGTTGCTGCTTCTGTAAATAAGGACTCTATTGCAGATAAAATAGAGGAGTATGTATTGAACAACTTTACTAGACAAGACTTTTCTGTAGATGAAATAGCTGAGGAAGTAAATTTATCATTAGGATATATTAGACAAATTTTTAGATCTGAAAAGGGAGTCACTCTAAATGATTATATTATTAGTTGCAGGATAGATAAGGCTAAGGAGTTGCTAATCAATACAGATAATACTGCCAAAGATATTTCTGAAGCAGTAGGGTATTATGATAACAGATATTTTTATACTTTGTTTAAGAAGAAGGTTGGAATGACTACTGAGGAATTTAGAAAGCTACGAAAGGAGGAGTTGTCCAATTGAAAACAGATAATATAGTAAAAATACTTATAATATTAGTAATAATTTTATCTATAGGTCTTATAGCCACTACAATCAAGCTGACAACAATGGATAAGAGCATTGTAAATCAAGACACTCCAACAGTAGTTGATAAAAACTCGGGAGATATAGTGAAAAAACCAGAAGAACAAGGTAAAGAATTAGGAGAAAATAAAGCTGAATCTATTGAAGAAGAACAGCTTGAAGAAATTGGAAGCAATAGTTCAGATGATAATTCAAAGGATGATCCAAAGAGTAAAACAGAAGTGGCAGATAATAATCCGCCAAAAGAAAATAAACCTTCAAAAGAAGAAAAGCCTAAGAGTGATAAATCAAGTGACAAGGACAAGCCATATAAAGATAAGCCTAATAAAGATAAAAAGGATAAAAAGGACAAAAAAGATAAGAAGGATAAGAAGGATAAAAAAGATAAATCAAAAGAAGAAAAAGCAATAGTGAATTCTAAATATATATCCACAGATGAGGCAACAAAGATTGGATTAGATAAAGTAGGATCAGGGGCAAAATTAATTAAAATAGAATCAGATCTTGATGACAATCCACCAAAATATAATCTAGAAATTGTGTTAGGAAATTATGAATACGAAATAGAAATTCATGCTATAACTGGTGCAGTAATAGATTTTGAAAAAGATGAGATTGACGATTGAAACGTTGCAAATACTAGATATACAAAAAACAAACACAAGGATTCTATACATGTTGGATATCTAAAAAAGAAGGTTTTTAATAGTATTTGAACTTGTTGATAGTCATGAAAAATCATAGAATGAAATTAAGAAATAGAATTAAGAAAAAGATAAGGAGATGATTTTCATGACAAAGAAAACAATTAAAAAAACATTGCCTATTTTAGCAGGAGCATTAATTATATCCTTAACAACTCCTATTATTCCATCTAATTTATTGGCAGAGGCAAGTAAGGGTGTTAAAGTTTCTACTACTAAGGCTTTAAATAACAAAGGAGTAGTTAAGAAAATTCAAGACAAGAAGATAGTAGATAAGAAAGCTGAAGATAAGGTGAAAAGTGAAAGATATATTGGTTTGGAAAAAGCCATAGAAATTGCAATGAAAAAAGTTGATAAGAAGAAATCAGAAGTTACAGATTATGAGATTGCATTAACTTATGATGACCCTCATTATCTTATTGAAATAACTACCATAAATAATCCTAAGATTTATAAAATATATAAGGTAAAAGTTCATGGAACTACTGGAGAGATTAAAGATGTTCATGTAGATAAGATTAAAGATAAAGAATATAAGATTAAAACCAATAATGGAAGATTTATTTCAAAATATGAAGCTAAAATGATTGCATTAAAAGAGGTAAAGGATGAAAAAGCATTTATAACAGGCTTTGAAATTGAATTAGAAAAGAAAGTTCCCCATTATTTAATAGAAGTTAAAACCTCTAAATATAAGTATTTAATGAAGATTAATGCAGAAACTAAAGAGGTATTTGATTTAACAAAGGAAATAAAAGATAAAGATGATAAAGATGAATATTGTGGGCATGAGTATAAAATAAAAGGAAACTCTGATAAAATAAATAAAGATAAAAAGCCAGTAGTCGATGTAAAGTATATTACAGAGAAAGAAGCAATAAAAATTGCTTTAGATAAAATTGGTAGAGATGCAAAAGTTGAAGATATTGAATTTGAGAAGGATGATAATCCGCCAAAATATGAAATTGAAATGTATAATAAGGATTATGAATATGAAATAGAGATTCATGCCACAACTGGAGCAATATTAAAATTTGAAAGAGATGGAAAATAATAAATACAATATTTGTTTGTGCAGAATTTTTGTATAAATTCCCCTAATAGAACCCCTAGAGGACTTAAATCCTCTAGGGGTATTTTTTATAACGAATGGAAATTTCTATTTTTTATCTTTATAAGATTTGATTGAGGTTTAACCCTTAATATATGAGTTAGTTAGGTTGACAAATAAATCTTATAGTTATCACATTGTATAAAATATATCTATAGCTAGATAGAGTCTTATAGATAAACCTAATTTGACTTCAATATACCAGAATGATAGACTAATTTTGACAAATTTTGTACAAGGGGGAAATACGATGAAGAGAATAATAGCAATGTTGTTAATACTTGCTATGGTTTTTACATTTACAGGCTGTTCTAAGAAAGAAGCTATAGAAGATCCTAATACAACTCCAGTAGTTGGTGAAGATACTGAGAAAAAAGATGATGAAGTTGTAAATGATAAACCATTTGAAGGAACTACTTTAGAAGTTTTAGTGGCTTATGGCGGTGCTGAAAATTCATTTGATGCTTTTACTGAAAAAACAGGTATAAAGATTGAATGGTTAAGTATGTCAACCGGTTCAGCTCTTGCAAAGCTGCAAGCAGAAAATGGAAAGACTACTGCTGATATTTGGTTTGGCGGTGGAGTCGATAGTTATTTAAATGCTAGAGATGCAGGATATTTAGAAGCATATAAATCACCAGAAGTATCTGCTATAAATCCTCAATATTGTGATAAAGATGGATATTTCTCTGGATTAGCATTAGTTCCAGCTGGATTTATTGTAAATAATGATCTTCTTAAAGAAAAAGGCCTTGAAGCTCCTAAGACTTGGGAAGATTTAGCTGATCCAAAATATAAAGATGAAGTAATGATGGCTAACCCTGCAATATCAGGGACTAACTATGCTATAGTCAGTGGACTTATTCAAGCTTGGGGAGAAGAAAAGGCTTGGGATTATTTCAAACGACTTGACGAAAATATTCAATTCTACGCAAAGGGTGGTGGAGAGCCGCTTGAAAAGGTAGCAGCTGGTGAATTTGCAATAGGTGTTGTTGCTATTACTGGTGGCACTTTTGCTGCTGGAGATACTAATCCAACTAGCGTAGTTTATCCAGAAGATTTAATTCCATGGACTCCTGCACCAATAGGAATATTTAAAGCTACAGAAAACCTAGAGGCTGCAAAGGTATGTATAGATTGGTACTTGTCACAAGAAGGACAAACAATACTTAGAGAAGCAGATGCTAGAATCATGGCCAGAGATGATGTAGATGCTCCAGAATTAATGAGTGGATTAGATAAGAGTAAACTTATAGATTTTGATTTAGAATTAATGGGCAAAGACAGAGATACAATTCTTGAAAGATGGGGAGCTCTAGTTGGTGATAAATAGTAAAGATAAAAAAGGAAGAGTTGAATTTTCAACTCTTTCTTTTGACTATATAATAGATAAATTAATTTTATTTGCAGTAATTATAAGTTTACTCGTCTTTATCTTATATCCAATTGTAATGGTTATATCAACATCTGTATATCGAAATGGAGTTTTCTCATTTAATAATTATAAAAATTTATTGAACACTCAAAATCTTAAATTAATAAGAAATAGCCTATTTGTCTCAACCTTATCTTCAATACTTGGGACTTTTTTTGCATTATGCATTGCGATCTATACTTTTTTACAAAGAGGAAAGTTGAAAAAGATAATCCATCGATCTTTGATAATTACTATGATATCTCCTCCATTTGTTTCTGCTTTGGCATTGATTATGCTCTTTGGTCGTAGAGGAATTATAACCCATAATTTACTAGGACTTAGTGTTAACCCCTATGGCTGGCAAGGAATTGTTTTGCTTCAAACTATAGGACAAATATCTCTTGCATCTATGATGCTTATTTCTACATTAAATTCAATTGATTTGAGACAAATACTAGCATCTAGAGATTTAGGTGCTACACCTATGGAAACTTTGTTACATGTGATTTTACCTAGTATTTTTCCTGGCATTATGTCTGTTTTATTTTTACAGTTTACTATGAATTTAGCTGATTTTGGTACTCCAATTATTATAGGAGGAAAGTATAAGGTATTGGCTACAGAAGCATATATGACTATATTTTCAGCAGCAGACTTAGGAAAAGGTGCAGCGATATCTGTGCTCCTTATACCACCAGCCGTAATTGCATTTTATTTTTATCGCAAAAATATGGCTAAATTAGACAATTTATCTGATGGAACTAAAGCTGTTGGAGGAGATAATTATGAATTTAGCTTACCAATTGGATTTAGGTTTATACTTGGCTTAGTAACAGGAGTATTTTTTATCTTAATGATTTTAAAATACGGTAATATATTTCTATCTGCTATATCTACAAATTCATCTGGTAAGTTGGTATTTACTTTAGCACATTTTGAAAAAGTCAGATTTATGTATTTGCCATCCTTATATAGGAGTATTGTTCTTTCTGTAACCTCTGGTATTATTTCTTCAATAATAGGGATTTTATTATCATACTATACCCATAGAAGAAATATTCCTATGATGAAAAATATAGAATTTATTTCATCTCTACCATATATTATTCCTGGAATATTTTTTGGACTAGGTTATATTGTGGCTTTCAATAAAGAACCTTTATTATTGACAGGCACTTTCGCTATAGTAATACTAAATTGTACCTTTAGACATATATCGGTTTCAAACAAAGCTGCCAATGCTGCTTTTACAACGATTGATAAAAAGATTGAAGATGCAGCTAGAGATTTAGGAGCATCAAGATTTAGAATATTTTTAAGTATTATACTGCCTTTATTAAAATCCACATTCCTTACTAGCTTTATCAATACATTTACAGCCTGCATGACTACAGTAGGAGCTATAATTTTCTTAGTGTCGCCAAGAAATGTTGTAGCTAGTATTGAGATGTTTAAGGATATTTCAAATGGTCAATATGGCTTAGGAGCAGTAATGGCTAGTCTACTAATCATTATAACTGTTTCAGTCAATTTAATTGCTATGAGACTATTAAGTAAGGAGAGAGTGTAGCTATGTTTTTACAATTGAAAAATTTAACTAAGCTTTTTGATAAAGAAAATGGAGTTAAGAATTTTAATTTAGATGTAAAAGAGGGAGAGTTTATAACTATATTGGGACCTTCAGGATGTGGTAAAACTACTACCTTGAATTTATTAGGGGGATTTTTAAAACCAGATAGTGGAGAAATCTTGTTAGATGGAGGAAATATTACTAATCTTCCACCAGAGAAAAGACCAATCTCTACTGTTTTTCAAAGCTATGCTCTTTTTCCTCATATGAATGTAATAGAAAATGTAGCCTATGGCATTAGATTTTATCGTAAGGAAAAAAAGAGAAAAGCAATGGAAATAGCTAAGGAGTATATAGATATAGTAGGACTTGCAGGATATGAGAATAGTAGAGTCGGAAATTTAAGTGGAGGACAGCAGCAAAGAGTTGCTCTTGCTAGATCTATGGCTACCAATCCTAAGATTCTTCTGCTAGATGAACCTCTAAGCAATTTAGATGCAAGTCTTAGGGTTAGAATGCGTGAAGAATTAAAAGAACTTCAAAGAAGGTTTAAAATCACAATGATATTTGTTACCCATGATCAGTCTGAGGCACTTTGCTTATCTGATAAGATAGTTGTCATGGATAAGGGTAATATAGTACAAGTAGGCACTTCGAGGGAAGTTTATTTTTATCCTGTTAGTGAATATGTAGCATCTTTTGTTGGAAAGTCTAATTTATTAAATGAAGATGGTAAGACTTATATCATTAGACCAGAAGATATTAAGATTACGAAAGATATTAATGGGGAATATATAGTTAAAGATAAAATTTTTATGGGACAGCATACAGAGTATAAAATTACTAATGATAGACACTCATTAGATGTGAATCTATCAGGAAAGGAAAGTAGCGATTTTCAGATTGGAGATTTAGTTGGCATAGAAATAGAACATAGAATTAGTATATAAAATTTGAGAGTTTATAGGTGAGGTGTATAAAAATGAGTAGATCAAAATATAATTTTGATGAGGTAATTGATAGAAAATCTAGTAATTCCATAAAGTGGTCAGGCAATGATGATTTATTACCTATGTGGATAGCAGACATGGATTTTAAAGTTGCAGATGAAATATTGGAAGCTATGAAAAAGACAATAGACCATGGTATTATAGGGTATGATGATAGACCGGACTCTTTCTATGAATCTATAATTCAATGGGTAAGGACAAGGTACAATTGGGAGATTAAGAAGGAATGGTTAGTATTTACTCCTGGAGTAGTATCGGGCCTCAGTATTTCAGTAAATGCTTTTTCTAAAGAAGGAGATAAGGTAATAATCCAACCTCCTGTATATCCTCCTTTTTATTCAGTTATAGAGAATAATAATAGAATAGTAGAAGAAAATTCATTAAAAAATAATGGGAATAGATATGAAATTGATATTACTGATTTAGAGAATAAGATAGATGAAAAGACTAAGATGGTAATTATTTGTAACCCTCATAATCCAGTTGGTAGAGTATGGCAAAGAGAGGAGCTTGAAGCTTTTGGAAATTTATGTATAAAAAATAACATCATAATGGTATCAGATGATATACACTGCGACCTTGCTTTCAAAGGACATAAATATACTCCTTTAGCATCTATATCTGATGAGTTTGCCAATAATACGATAACTTTCATGGCTCCAAGTAAAACCTTTAATATTGCAGGATTATTTGCTTCTGTAGCTATTATACCTAATGAAGATTTAAGGAAACTTTATAATGGGATTATTGAGAATATTGGAATAGGTCATACTAATGGACTTTCTATAGTTGGTTTTGAAGCTGCTTATAAATATGGAAGTAGCTGGTTTAGTGAAGTCCTTAAATATATTGAGGATAATGCCGATTTTGCAGTTGATTATATAAGTAAAAATATTCCTGAAGTAAAGGTATACAAGCCTGAGGGAACGTTTTTGATGTGGTTGGATTTTAGTTCTTTGGGAAAAACCTCAGAAGAAATAGATAAACTTCTAATAAACAAGGGTAAAGTTCAACTAAATGATGGTACAACCTTTGGTATAGGAGGAGAAGGATTTTTTAGATTAAATATAGGCTGCCCGAGAAAAGTTTTGGAAGATGGGCTAAAAAGAATAAGAAAAGCTGTTCAGCAAGTTTAATAAATATTAGTTTTAATAGGAACCTTCAATGAGATATCATTGGAGGTTTTTTAAAATATTAAGATGTTTATATTCGAAATTAAAAATCTAGTCATTTAGTATGATTTATAATTATTTGCAAATTTTTCTAAAAATAAAGAGGATTTTGAGGATTGATGTCGAATATACCTTATATCATAAGAGAGAAAGGAAAGATAAAATGAAAATTAAAACTAAATTAATTCTATTCACTTTAATGATTTCTATTATTAGCATAATTTCTGTATCTATAATAAATTATGCAGTTTCCATCAGAGAGCTAGAAAAGGTAGTTAATTCTAATACTAACAGCATAGCAGCATTAACTACTCAAAAGCTAAATCAATGGATAGCAATACAAAAAGATTCTCTGGATGAAACGCTTAATAGTATATTGTATAACAATAACTATGAGCAAGAGTATTTGTATAGGTTTCTAGAAAGTCAAACTGAAAATAATCCAGGAAATGCATATTATATTGGATTGCCAGATAAAAGATTCATATCAGGTTCTGGATGGATACCACCAGCAGATTATGATGCAACTCAAAGAACGTGGTATAAGGAAGCAATTGGAATGGATGGAATATATATATCAAAGCCAGATATTGATGCTAGAACCGGAGATATGGTCATAACAGTATCAAAGGCAATTAAAAAGAGCGGCAGGGTAATAGGCGTTGTGGGATCTGATATTGCAATAGACTATTTAGTAGAAGTAGTGTCAAATGTAGAACTAGGGAAAGATTCCTATGCTTTTTTAATGGATGATGAAGGAAATATTATAACTCATTTAAATGAAGAATATAAGCCAACAGCAGATAAAGGGTATATAAATATAAAAGATATATTAGGTGGCAAACTTATAGATATAATGGGAAACAAGGAATTGTCCTTAAGAGAGAAGAGAATCACTGATTTCGATAATATCAGAAGATTTTGCTTTTTCGATGAAATCGAAGAATCTAGCTGGATGGTTGGATTGGCAGTATCAGAGAAGGAAACTTTAAAGGTGGTTTCACATGCCATTAATTTAACTTTAATTACTGTTGTGCTGTTACTTGTGGTAACGAGTATTCTATCCTTAACTGTGGGCAGTTCTATATCTAAACCAATCATTAATTCATCGCAGATTGCTGAAGAAATAAGTAACTTAAATTTATCTACTGGTATAGAAGAAATAAAGCTGAAACGTAAAGATGAGATAGGACAAATGTATCAGTCATTTGATAATACCATCAGAAAGTTAAAAATATTTATGAAAGATATGGATGGATCTATTAGGATAAATCATGAGGTTAATGAACAAACCTTAGAAAAGATTCATTACTTATTAGGACAAGCAGAAGATACTTCAGCTACAACAGAAGAATTATCAGCAGGTATGGAAGAAACATCTGCTACCACTATATCTATCAATGAATCATCACAGGAAATAGAAAAGGCATTATCAGACTTTGCTCAAAAAGTAGAGGAAGGTGCGAATACATCTAATGAAATAAGTGTAAAGGCAGATAAGCTAAGTCATCAGTTCATTAATGCTAAGGATAAGTCAATGGAGATATATTCTAATGCAAGAGAAGAGATAGCAAAGGCCATAGTTTCATCTAAAGAAGTAGAAAAAATAAATGTATTGTCAAATGCAATACTACAGATATCAGAGCAGACATCTCTTTTATCCTTAAATGCGGCAATAGAGGCAGCAAGAGCTGGAGAATCAGGAAGGGGATTTGCAGTAGTAGCAGATGAAATAAGAAAATTAGCTGAGAACTCTAATTCAACAGTAGGTGAGATACAAACTGTAACAGAAAGTATAACAAAATCAGTAGGAGAGTTGATAGAAAGAATATCCCTTGTAATGGATTTCTTAGAAAAAGATGTAACTAAGGATTATGAGTTAATGGTAGATGCAGTAAGTCAATATAGAGAAGATGGATCTCACTTAAATAATATAATCTCAGATCTTAGTGCAACAGCAGAAGAACTTGCAGCAACTGTAAATGAAATATCTATAGCTATTAAGGAAGTCTCTATTACTGTAGAAGAGTCAACTGTAGCCACTACAAATATTGCTGAGAAGAATATGAATATTGTAGAGGCAATAAATGATATAAGCGGAATAATTGAGAAGAATAAGGAGATATCTGATAAATTAGAAGAAATAGTTTCTCAGGTTAAGTTTTAGAATAATCCCTAGATAAACTAAATAACTACACTTTTGATGGACTTTAATCCTTAATGTATAAATTAGCTGGAATTGGGACCAAAAAGTGTAGTTATTTAATATTGAAGTAGGAGGTTCATCAGATATAGGCAATGTGGATTATTCGTGCCCTGCATTTCATCCTATTTTATTGTTAGTCTCTAATATATATAGATGCTGAGTTGACAACGAAAAATATATCTATTATCAATTGTGAGAAAATTTTGGAAAAAAAGAAGGATTATTAAATTCTATATAGAATATATTATATAACTAAATAAATCTAAGGAGGTAGACCTATGTTTTTAAAGAGCAAAAAAATCTATAGTCTATTATTAGCATTATTTATGGTATTGGGTATTATTATTCCATCAACTGCATTTGCTGATACTGAGACTATCAAGATTACAGTTTTAGGAACCACGGACCTACATGCTAATATTTATAACTGGTCCTATGAGGATGGTAAGGAAACAGAAGACTTTGGAATGGCTAAAGTTTATTCTGTTGTTGAAAAGGTAAGAGAAGAAAATCCAAATACAATCCTTATAGACAACGGTGATACTATTCAAGGTACTATACTATCTGATGATTTGTATAATTTTAACCTAGAATTAAAGCATCCAGTAATTGATGTAATGAATTTTATGAAGTATGATTCTATGACATTAGGAAATCACGAGTTTAATTTTGGATTAGAAATGGTAAAAAAAATTCAAGAGGAAGCAGGATTTCCAATCTTGGCTGCAAATGCAAATTATAAAGCTGATAACTCATATTTAGCTAAGCCATATATAATTAAAGAAGTAGCAGGAGTAAAAGTTGGAATTTTAGGACTTACAAATCCAAATATCCCAAGATGGGATGGACCTAAGGTAGAGGAGTTAAAATTTGCATCACCATTAGAATCAGCAGAAAAACATATTAAAGAGATGAAAGAGGAAGGGGTAGATTTAATAATCCTATCTACTCATATGGGATATACTGCCGAATATGGAGGAGACGGAGCAGACGAGATCATAGCTAAATTCCCTGAAGTAGCAGCTGTATTAACAGGACATGCTCATGTAACGGAAAAGCAAAAAGTAGGAAATACTTTAGTAGGGGCGGCTAGAAATGAAGGCAGACAGGTTGTTAGATTTGATTTTGAACTAACAAAAAAAGATGATAAATGGATAATTGGAGATAGTACAGTTGATATTATTGAAGTGAAAGAGTATGAAGCGTCTAAAGAATTAAAAGAATATGCAAAGGAATATCATAATAAGACATTAGAATTCTTAACAAAAGTAATTGGAACAGCTAGTGAAAACTTTGCCCCAGCATCAGAAATTCCAGGTATTCCGGAAGCTCAACTTAGAGACACAGGATTGATTGACCTTATCAATAATGTGCAACTTAAGGCAACAGGTGCAGATGTTGCTGGAGCAGCATTATTTGCATCAGGATCTAATTTAAGGGCTGGAGATTTAACCTATGCTAGTATATTTGAGATATATAAATATCCAAATACTTTAGTAGGAGTGGAAGTTACAGGAGCTGAATTAAAGGCCTATATGGAATGGTCAGCTGCATATTATAACACCTTTATTCCTGGAGATATTAACATAAGCTTTAATCCTAATATTAGAGTATATAATTATGATATGTTCCAGGGAGTAGATTATAAGATAGATTTATCTAAACCTGAGGGTGAAAGAATTGTAGATTTAAAATTTAAAGACGAATTAGTAAAAGATACTGATACTCTAAAATTAGCAATAAATAATTATAGATATGGTGGATTAAAGAACATGGGAATTATTAAAGGGGAGCCATATTTTGAATCAGATCCAAAGTCTCTTAGATCCTACATTGCTGATTATATAGCTGAAAATAAAACTATAGCACCCATAGTAGATAATAACTGGGAGGTTATAGGGGTAGATTTCAACCATCCATTAAGGGATTATATTATTGAACATGTTAAAGAAGGCAAGATTGAGATTCCTAAATCAGAGGATGGAAGGACTATAAATGTTAAGGCTATTAATGCCATAGAAATGATAAATGCAGGACTTATTCCAGAAGAAGTATTAAAGGCTAATAATATTAAAATAGAAGAGTCTACTGAAGAAACTCCAGCAGAAGAGCCAGTTCCTACTCCAGAAGTACCAGCAGTAGAGACACCAGCTCCTGCACCAGTACCACAGCCAGAAGTAAAACCAGTTTTAGCTCCACAAAAATATGTAGTAAAAGCCGGAGATGTTTTATGGAAAATAGCTAAACAATTTAATACCACTTGGGAAAAGTTAGCAGAATACAATAATTTAAAAAATCCACATTTAATCTTCCCAAATCAAGTAATATTGATTCCTTAATACAAATAAGGTTGCTTAACTAAGCTAGATCCATGTGATTTAGCTTAGTTTTTTATGGTTCATAAGAAAAATCCTAGTCTATTTTAATTGGAACTTGACCTAGAGTTTTAAGAAAAGGCTTTCTCGATGATTTGCTAGAAGTTTATTTATGAAAAACATCACAAGGTATCTTGATAAACTATTAAAGCATATAAACCGATATATAGGGTATATATATTTAAAATTAAATTAAGGGAGAGATAGTCTATGAAATTAAAAGGCAAGCTACTAATGTTTACAACATCAATTTGTATTATCTCAATTTTACTTATTTCAATTATTAACTATTCAGTATCTATAAAAAAACTTGAACAGGAAATTAATGAAAATGTTATATTAGAAGCACACCATACGGCACAAGAAGTTGATGGTTGGATAGCTTTACAAAAAAATACTTTAGGATCTATATTGAATTTGATTTTATACAATGATAATCATGAGGGGGATTATATGAGGGGAGTTGTGACAAAAATAACAGCTGATAATCCGGGCAATACCTATTATATAACTTATAGTAACAAAGAAACTTATTTTCCCATTGGTGTAAGTGTATCACCAGATTTTGATGGGACAACTAGACCTTGGTATACAGGTGCCATGGAAACTCAGGATTTTTACATCACTGAACCCTATATAGATGCTATAACTGGCGATATGGTAATTACTGTTTCTAAACAGTTTAAAACTAGTAGTGGAATGAAGGGTGTAATGGGAACAGATATATCTATTAACTATCTAGTAGATTTCATTGCTTCAGCTGACTATGGAAATGGGTCCTATGCTTTTTTATTAGATGATAAAGGAAATGTACTTACTCATTTAAATGATGAATTTAAACCCAATAAAGATGGCAGCTTCAAGAAGATAGATGAGCTATTAGAAGGGAAAATGGCAGATATTATAGGAAAAACGGGAATTAAAATCAAAGACAGGGCTATAAGGGATTTTGATGGTGTAGATAGACTCTTTTTCTATGGAGATATAGAAGAATCAAATTGGACAGTAGGAGTTGCTATAACGCAAGACAGTGTAATGGGCAGTATTAATCGCGTTATTTTACTTACTATATTAGCTGCAATATCTGTAATTATAATATCTATTATATTAGTTTTATATATGGCAAGTACTATAACCAGGCCTATTAGAGAATCTGTTGAAATTGCTGAGGATATATCCAATCTGAATCTATCTCAAGAGATTGAAGAAAAAGACTTAAAAAGAAAAGATGAAATGGGGCAAATGTATCAATCCTTTAATCTTATTATACAAAAATTGAGGGCATTTATGAAAGATATGGATGGATCTATTAGGATAAATCATGAGGTTAATGAACAAACCTTAGAAAAGGTTCATTACTTATTAGGACAAGCAGAGGATACTTCAGCTACAACAGAAGAATTATCTGCAGGAATGGAAGAAACATCTGCTACCACTATATCTATCAATGAATCATCACAGGAGATAGAAAGAGCATTATCAGATTTTGCTCAGAAAGTAGAAGAAGGTGCAAATACATCTAATGAAATAAGTGTGAAGGCAGATAAGCTAAGTCATCAATTCATTAATGCCAAGGATAAATCAATGGAGATATATTCTAATGCAAGAGAAGAAATAGAAAAGGCTATAGTTTCATCTAAAGAAGTAGAGAAAATAAATGTATTGTCAAATGCAATACTACAGATATCAGAGCAGACATCCCTTTTATCCTTAAATGCAGCTATAGAGGCAGCAAGGGCTGGAGAATCAGGAAGGGGATTTGCAGTAGTAGCAGATGAAATAAGAAAATTAGCTGAGAACTCTAATTCAACAGTAGGTGAGATACAAACTGTAACAGAAAGTATAACAAAATCAGTAGGAGAGTTGATAGAAAGAATATCCCTTGTAATGGATTTCTTAGAAAAAGATGTAACTAAGGATTATGAGTTAATGGTAGATGCAGTAAGTCAATATAGAGAAGATGGATCTCACTTAAATAATATAATCTCAGATCTTAGTGCAACAGCAGAAGAACTTGCAGCAACTGTAAATGAAATATCTATAGCTATTAAGGAAGTCTCTATTACTGTAGAAGAGTCAACTGTAGCCACTACAAATATTGCTGAGAAGAATATGAATATTGTAGAGGCAATAAATGATATAAGTGGAATAATTGAGAAGAATAAAGATATATCTGATAAGTTAGAAGAAATAGTTTCTCAGGTTAAGTTTTAATAGGGAGGAGCTAGGTAGTTTTACCTAGCTCCTTAACTTATCTTATTTTTTTCTTCTTATAAATTGACCTATAGCTAACAATAGACCACCAAATCCATAAAAAATATACTCTGATGTTGTTCCTGTTGCAGGCAGAGATGGTGCTGCTAATGGAACTGATTCTACAATTTCTATTTCCTCTTCAGGAAGGATTTCTTCTGATTCTATTTTTATTTCAGGTGCAGCTTCAGGAATTTCTTCTTCAATAATTACTTCTTCTTCAGGTGTTTCAGGTATAGCTTCAGGAATTTCCTCTTCTATAGTTTCCTCTTCATCTGGCGGGGGAGTATCATCATCTTCATCCGGTGGTGGATTATCGTCATCGTCGTCATCTTCTTCTGGTGTCTCAGGATTCTCTTCATCTGGATAATCTGCTATATTTGTAATATTCACTTTGAGTAGCCTATCTTCATTAGTAGTTTCTCTATTCAATACTAATGAAAGTCCAGAATTACTCATTCCTTTAATATATCCAGCTCTATCTAATTCATATAGTTTATAGAAACCTTCCCCCAGATCAGAGAAGAAGACAATTCCCGTTGATCCAGTTGTCTGCTCGGATATGAACTCTTCTATAGATTCATTTGTCTTGTAAAGTCTGAAGGCAAATCCACTTAAACCTGGTGTAGCATTTCTTGTATCTACTACATTTTTAATTACTTCTATTGTTCCTTTCCATTTTGGAGGAGTTTCATTATCCTTTTGGTTAGTAAAATCTACATTAGCTTCTACATCTTCTAATATAGAAACTTCCAAATTATTATCTGATGTTAAAGTGTATCCATTAGGGATATCAATTTCTTTAATCATATATTCACCAGGATTCAAGCCATCCACTGTTACCGAGCTGTTACCTACTATTGTAACAGTATCTAATAATGTCCATGCTTCTGATTCATTAAGGATATATATCTCAAATTCAAACTCAGTTCCATCTTCTATAATATTATCTTCAGGATCTATAACAAGTTTTTTAATAGTTATTTTACCTTTTGGATCTGATTCATCAGGAATTTTTCTGTTTTCTACTTCAATTTCAGCTATATAATCCTCATCGGCATCATCGGGAAGAATTATTGTTTTTCCATTGCCGATACTACTTAAATATCCATCTGGAATATCCTCTGTTAAGGTGTATTGACCTTCTTCTAATTCTGTAAACTCAATGATTCCTTCATCATCAGTTTCTTTGGTTTCTTCATATCCGTTTGGTCCTATAAGGGTGAAACTTATACCTTCTGGTGATTGAATATTATTTGGATCTGTAACTGTCTTGATTACCCTAACTTTGCCTATCCATGGTTCTTCTGGTATGTCTATAATAATGTTAAAAGAGTAATGGGATATTTCTGGTATATTACCTCCATTATTATCTGGGGATCTAAAACCAGATCTGCTGCTGCCTAAATTTTCATATAGTCTATAACCATTTCCACCCTTCACTGCTAAAGCATCAATCGATACATTGTTAGCCTCAAAGCTTAAATACTTTCCATCATCTGATAAAGTGAATTCTATCCAATATATGGAGTTAGTGTCATGGATTTTATTTCCATCCTTATCAAAATAGATTATTGTACTTTCTGGTGGATCAATTTTGAAATCAAAACCTGAGTCATTTCCTGGGTAGTCAGTTCCAGAATCAGCAAAGCTGATATTTGGTATTATTGATACTGCTAAACTTAGTACCAGTAAGAAAACGATGAACAATTTACTGTATTTCTTCATTTTTTTCACTCCTTTCATAAATATGGAAATATAATTATTATAGCTATAGTATGCTGAATCCCCTTCTATGCTATAAAATTGAAACAAAAACTATTATTATAGTAATATTTCTATAGCTGTCCAAAAATGCAGAAAGCTGCTATGTTTTACTAACATAGCAGCTGAACAATCATTACCATATGGTATTAGACTTCAAGCTTTGCGTCCCCACCTTTCGGTGGGTTTGCCTTTATTATGTTCAATTATATAATTTTATTTATATATATTATACCAACAACTATTAAGTTAAAACATAAAGTTGTTAAAAAAGAATTATTTTTGATATTTTGGATAAAATTTCAAAAACAAGGAGGATTTACGAAAAGTATGTAGAATAAGTTATATATAAAGTGTAATGGGTATGATTACACTAAGTAAAATTTAAGGGGGTTTATGTATGAAGTTTAGAAACAAAAGAATCGTTAGCTTGTTTTTATCATTAGCCCTAGTATTAGGTATAATGATGGGAGCAGCACCAGCAGCATTTGCTGAAGAAATAGCAAAGGTAACTGTGGACATTGTTTCCTTTAACGATTTTCATGGTAATGTAAAGGATTTAGGTAAAGATATTGGTATGGCCAAAATGATAGGTTACTCCAAAAAACTTTTAGAGCAAAATCCTAATACAGTATTTGTATCTGCTGGGGATCTCTATCAAGGTACAGCTATATCAAATCTTACTTATGGTGCTCCTGTATCTGCTATGATGAAGGCTATGGGAGTAGTTGCTTCAGCAGTAGGTAACCATGAGCTTGATTGGGGAGCAGAACATATGAAGGGTTGGGCAGAAGACGGAGGCTTTGATTTTTTAGCTACTAATATTGTAGATAAAAAAACTGGTAAGCCAGTAGAGTGGGCAAAACCTTATAAAATTGTGGAAAAAGGTAATATCAAAATAGCATTCTTAGGGTTAGCTCACCCAGATACAAGCACTCTTACAAAAGCTGAGCATGTAGAAGGATTAGAATTTACTGACCCAGTAGAAGCAGCAAAGACTTGGGTTAAATATTTACAAGAAGGTAAGGCGGAAGAAGGTACACCAGACGTTATAATAGCTCTTACACATCTTGACTCTGCACAAGATAAAGAAACTAAAGAAATTACAGGAAATGCAACAAAACTTGCCGATATAGAAGGAATAGATGGAATAATTTCTGGTCATAGCCATCTAACTGTAGCAGGTAAGGTAAAAGATGTTCCAGTGGTACAAGGATATAAAAATGGTCGTGGACTTGCAATACTATCTATAGAATTAGATAAAGATAATAAAGTAGTAGGCATAGAGCCGAAATATGACGACTTAGCTAGTAAGGCTGCTGATATTGTAGCAGACCCAGAAGGACAAAAGTTATTTGAAAAATTTGAATTAGAAGCTGGACCAATATTAGGTGAAGTAATTGGTGAAGCAGCAGAAGCTTTCACACATAATAGTAAAGAAGATAATGTTACTTTATTAGGAAGATGGTCATCAGAAGTTATGAAGGAAAAAGCTGGAGTTCAAGTAGCTATCCAAAATGGTGGAGGACTTAGAAGAACTCTAGAAAAAGGTGCTATCACAATGGGAGATATGTATGAAATTATGCCATTTGATAATGAATTAGTAACTTTAGAAATGACAGGGGCAGATTTAAAGAAAGCTATAGATCATGGTATATATAATCCAGAAGTAGGAAACGGACAATTTGCAGGTCTTATAGTAGAATTTGATAAAAATGCAGAATTCGAAAATAGAATTACAAAGATTAGTCTTGAAGATGGTACACCTATTGATATGGAAGCATATTACACAGTAGTTACAAATGACTTCCTTATAACAGGTGGAGATAAATATGATTTCTCAAAGGCTAAGAATATAGTAAATACTTATATACCGATTAGAGATGTATTAGTAGAAGCTATAAAAGAAGCTAAAGTAATTACACCAGTAGAAGTAGACTATTTAGCAGAAGTAGCAGCAGAAGCTCCAGTAGTAGAAGAGCCAGCTCCTACTCCAGAAGTGCCAGCAGTGGAGACACCAGCTCCTGCACCAGTACCAACTCCAGAGCCAGCACCACAGCCAGAAGTAAAACCAGTTTTAGCTCCACAAAAATATGTAGTAAAAGCTGGAGATGTTTTATGGAAAATAGCTAAACAATTTAATACTACTTGGGAAAAGTTAGCAGAATACAATAATTTAAAAAATCCACACCTAATCTTCCCAAATCAAGTAATATTAGTTCCTTAAAAAATAGTTTATAAAGATAATAAGTAACAAAAACGGTGCCAGGCACCGTTTTTGTTACTTATTTTAAATTTTATTAATAAAAATAGAGGATTTTAGAAATTTTTGTTGAATATATAATATAATATTATTGTAGGAGGGAGCATTGTGGGGAGAAAGCCGAGGATAGAATATTACGGTGCAATATATCATATTATTCATAGAGGAAATAACAAGGCTTTTATTTTTGAGGAAAATGAAGAAAAAATAGAACTATTAAAGATTATAGGTGAAATAAAAGAGATATTTGATTTTTACTTATTAGCTTATACTATAATGGACAATCACTATCATTTTGTCATAAAAACCCACAACATTTCTATAAGTCGGATAATGCATAGAATAAATACTAGATATGCTAAATATTATAATAAGAAAAAAGGAAGAACGGGCTCTCCATTTGAAGGGAGATATAGGAGCATTTTAGTTCAAAATGAGTCATATCTTATAAGATTAATAAGATATATACATAATAACCCAGTATATGCTAGTATCTGTAACTCCATGACTAAGTATAAATGGAGTTCAGATGTGTTTTATAGAATGAATGTAGGTAATTTAATAAATATTGAAGAATTATTAGAGATGTTTTCAGTAGATAGGCTACAAGCCATAAAAAAGTATGAGGAATTGATGGATGAACCTCCAGAGGATTATAAAATACTAAAAGAAGAATTTGAACAGGCAGAATTTATAGGTAATGGAGAATTTAAGGAAGCATTAAATAAAGAGAATAAGTTCCAAAAAACAATTTCTCTTGATGACATATTAAAATCAGTTTGTAAAATAGGGTCAGATTACGAATTAATTAAGGAGGGTTCCAGAAAAAGATATTTGGTGAAATATAAGCAGGAGTATGCTTATGAGGCATTACGACATGGATATACGACAGATGAAATAAGTAAAAATATAAATATTACAGGTGGGGCAATAAGAAAGATATTGTTTGGAACTAAATAAGGAGGGATATTTAATGTATTTGAGCTGTTATGATGAAGTGAAAAAGATAACGGAAGATCTTATCAGAGTGCCTAGTATAGTTAAAACTTCTGGTGAAAAAGAGTGTGCAAAAAAGATAATGGAATTTTATGACGAGTTATCATATTTTAAAGATAATCCAGAGTATCTACTTATGCAGCAAACAGAAAATGATGAGATTGAAAGATATAATGTAATAGCAATGGTAAGAGGAACAAAGGGAGAATCTAGAAGGACTCTATTACTTATGGGACATTTTGATACAGTAGGTGTAGATGATTTTGGCTCAATAAAGGAGCATGCATTTAACCCGGATATATTGCCAGAACTATTGAAAAAGCTGAATCTAGGTGATGATGTAAACAAGGATATAGATTCTGGTGAGTATATGTTTGGCAGAGGTGGATTAGATATGAAAGCTGGGGTAGCTTCTCATATGTATCTAATCAAATATTTTTCTGAACATCCAGAAGAATTGGATGGAAATATTATAGCCATGGCGGAGTGTGATGAGGAAGATAACTCTCATGGTGCAATATCATGCCTGAAGATATTGAAGGAATGGAAGGAAAAATATAATCTAGAATATATATCAGCTATAAATGCGGATTATTCTACGCCATACCATGAAAAAGATGAAAATAGATATGTATATTACGGGACCATAGGTAAAATGTTACCATCCTTTTATGTTACGGGAAAAGAAACTCATGTAGGACAAGCATTTGGAGGTCTAGATCCTAATTTAATAGTAGCTGAGATAACTAGATTAATGGATTTAAACCCAGATTTATGTGATGAAGCAGGGGGAGAAGTTACTATTCCTCCTATATCATTGAAACAGTCTGACTTCAAAGATATCTATACGGTTCAAACAGCAATTTCTGCTTATTCATATTATAATTTCTTTGTACACAGAATGAGTCCTGAAGACGTAATGAACAAGGTTAAGGGAAAGGCTGTAGAAGCTTTTGATAATGTTATTGAGTACTTAAACCATTCATACAAGAGATTCTGTGAAATAGGAGGGCATGTATATACAGAGCTGCCTTGGGAGACTAGAGTATATACTTGGGATGAGTTTTATAATGAATTAGCTACTATACATGGAGATAGATTTAAAATATATATTCATAATTTTGCTAAGGAATTAAATGAAAAAAATCCAGCTATGGATTTAAGAAAATTCAGCGTAACAGTAGTAGAGGAAGCTTGGAAATGGGCAGTAGATAAATCTCCTGCAATAATAATTTATTTCTCCTCAACATTTTGTGCTAGAATAGAGATGCTGGGAGAAAGCCCAAGGGAAAAGGCCCTAATGTCTTCCGTAGAAGAATCTATAAAATTTGTACAAGACTACTCTGATAAACCTATAGTAACAAAAATGTTCTATCCATTTATTTCAGATATGAGTTTTATGGGGATGAGTGATAGTAGAGAAAGTCTCAAGGTGTTGGAAAACAATATGCCTGCTTGGGGATCTAAATACAATCATCCTATAGACGAAATATTGGAGGTAGATGTGCCAGTAGTTAATATTGGGACCTATGGAAAAGATGGACATAAAATAACAGAAAGACTTCATATGAGATATACTTTTGAAAATATGACTAATATAACTTATAATACAATTAAGAGATTATTAGATTAAAGAGAGGTGTGTCATGGGCATACTACTTAGCAGATTAATGAAGATGCCTTGTTTTAAGAATGCAAAATTAGTGGCAGGAACAGTTGAGAATAAAAATACTTATGTAGAAGGTATTACAATAATAGAGAGGCCAGATATAGCTAACTGGATTAAAGGTGGAGAACTTCTCTTATCTAGCTTTTACTCAATTGACAAAAATATTGAGGCGCAAAAAATCTTAGTGACAGAATTGGCAGAAAAAAAAGCCGCTGCATTAATAATAAAAACCTCTAGATTTTTAACTACTATACCTGATGAAATAATAGATTTAGGAAATCAACTAGATTTTCCAATCATTGAAATATCAGGAGATACAAAATATATTGATATTACTTACCCAGTCATGGGAGAAATATTTAATGATCAGGTCAATAGATTAAATTATTATAAGGATTGCCACGAAAAATTTACCAAGCTATCACTTAAAATGAAGGGGATATCAGCTGTTGCAGAAACCCTTGGAGATTTAGTCGAAAATCCAGTAATAATATTAAATAATGAATTAACTCCAATAGCTTGGAATGATCCTAAATATAGAGATATAGATATAATTGATGATAATATTAAGGGCTTAGTAGAAAAGGATTATCCGGTTTATGGACTAAAGATGAAAATACCAAATACAAATGATACTATATACACTATGATAATAGAGCCGATTCAAGTGTTAAATGAAATAAGAGGATATTTAGGTGTACTTGAGAAAAACAGAATAATGGAGGAATTGGACTTTATTGCCTTAGAGAGTGCTGCAACTACATTGAAATTGGAGATGTTAAAAGATGTAGCAGTCACAGAAGTTGAATTGAAATATAAAGGTGATTTAATGGATGATTTGATAAATGAAAGAATAGATTCTATACAAAGCATCTATGATAGAGGCAATTTATTTGGTTGGAATTTAAAAAGATCATTTATAGTCACTCTCTTAAATATTAGTCAATATGAAAAATACATTAATAATAAGAAAAACTTAACTGAAGGATTACATCTATTGATGGATAAAATAAAGAAACGGATAGATAGAGTATCTTATTATTATACTACAGATTATATCTCTATAAATAAAGGAGACTATATAATAATGTTGTGGCCTATAGAAAAAGGAGCTAATTTAAGAAGTTCATATAATGCAATTAAAGAATTTGGACAGGAACTCAAAAGAGTAATCTTAGATGAAATAGGAAATATTGAGGTATCTATAGGCATTGGTGGATTAGCAGAAAATCCCTTAGAAATAGGTAAGTCTTATTCTGAGGCTAAGGATGCAGTAAATTTTGGATATAGGATATTTGGAAAGGATTTCATCACTACCTTTGAAGAATTAGGAATATATAAGCTTTTATGCAGATATGAGAATAGGGATGATTTGAAGAAATTTGTTCATCCATCTTTATGGATACTTAAAGAGTATGATAAAGATAAGAATAATGAACTTATAGATACTTTGGAAAAGTATTTACACTGCAATCTAAATGCAGTAAAAACTGCTGAAGAATTATTTGTTCATTATAAAACGGTATTATATAGACTAAATAGAATAAAGGAATTAACTAATTTAGATATAGAGAACAGGGCAAATATGCTTGAAATCGAAGTAGGACTCAAGATTCTTCGTATAATAAACTAAAGTAGCTTCCACATTGTGGAAGCTACTTTAGTTTATGCTGTTAATATCTAGTTATATTATATTTCAGGATCTCTGTTACAGTCTTTAGAGTAAACATATGAAAAAGGTTCATATCCTATAGCGTAAGTAGCTTGTTGTACATAAGGTCCCATCCATATGAAATCACCTTTTTTCACTGATACCCAATTATTATCTAAGTTATACATACCTTCACCAGACAGTAAATATGCTCCATGTTCTTGAACGTGAGTTTCAATGAATGGATGAGAGCCACCAGGCTGGAAGGTTAAAATATGGAAATTCATATCAAAGGATAAATCTGTTGGTAGTAAATCTATTAAAGTTACGTCTTCCATATCATCATAAAATATTGCTTCTAGGTTTTTAACGTTATTGCTTACAACCCATGGTTCTTTTATACCATCGGCAGGAATATATCTTTGTTTGTAAAGTACAAATTTTGTACCTTCCTTTGAATTATTTTCAATAATCATGGTGAGACTTGGCGGTGTATATACATATCCACCTTCAGTTAACTCATATTTAATTCCATCAACGATAACATCTAGGCTTCCTTCTACTACGTATACAAAGGTTTCAATACCATCCCCTCCGAAGCCCTTAGTATTTCTTCCTCCAGCTTCCATATTAATTAGATATTGAACAAAACTAGCACCTAGTTTTGGAGATGCAACCACACTAATTCTACACTTTTCAAAATGTGGAATAATATTATTAACAAGTCCTTCTGGTGTAATAAGAGCATAGCTACCATGTCTTATAATTGATCTACTACTTAATAAATCATTACGATAACCCATAATTTAATTCTCCTTTCAATCAATTTACATTAATTATATCATATATATATTATGAAATTTATTGCGGCAAAAACCTTTATCCATTGTTGATAAAAATAATACAGCTTTTTATCCTTAATGGACTGTAATAAAGATGTAGAATAGAAATGTGTCATAAAGTTAGATAAATAACAAACATTAGGAGGCGATATTATGAAGAAGTTAAATATGACAAACAAGATTATGATTGCAATGATTCTTGGAATGACAGCAGGGCTAATCATAGGTCCAGCTATTGGTCCAATAAAAGTAGTCGGAGATATTTTTCTTCGCTTAATCCAAATGTCAGTGGTGGTTCTAATAATGGGTGCAGTTATTGAAGCAGTAGGAAGCTTAGACCCTAAAGAACTTGGGAAATTAGGAGGTAAAATATTTGCTTGGTTTATGGGGCTAACTGCATTGGCGGCAGCTCTCGGCATAGGACTTGGATACATAGTTAAACCAGGGGCAGGATTGAATATGGATATGGGAACTACAACTATAACTGCTTCTCAGCAAACATTATCTGAAATGATAGTGGGTTTCTTCCCTACTAATATTATTGATGCTATGGCTAAGGCAAATATGATACAAGCAATTATATTCTCAATTTTATTTGGTCTATCATTAAGTGTAATTGGAAAACAAGATAAGGATAATGTAGTTCTCAATTTCATTAGACATTTCAATGTGGCAATTTTAAATGTTGTTAAAATGGTAATGAATCTCGCACCGATTGGAATTTTTGCATTATTAGCATGGGTTACTGGATCTATAGGTGTTAAAGTAATTATTCCACTAGCTAAGTTTTTAGGTAGTATGGCTATAGGGACCGTTATTTATATGATATTCTTAATCCTCATTTCTGCTGCATATGCCAAGGTTAGTCCTATGAGGTTAGCTAAACATCTTTGGAAGATGACAGTTGTTGCTTTTACTACGACTTCTTCTGCTATTACTCTTCCAACTAAAATGGAAGATAGTGAGATTAAGCTTGGAGTAAGCAAGAGAATTTCTAGATTAGTTAATCCTCTGGGAATGGCTCTTAATAGTAATGGATTATCACTTTATCTATCATTAGCTTGTGTTACGTTAGCACAATTTTTTGGTATGGAAATGTCAATAGCTGAATTAGTTAAGATAGTAGTATTATCAACTTTAGCTTGTTTAGGAACAGTTGTAGTGCCAGGTGGTGGTTTGGTTGCTCTTGCAACAGTTCTACCAGCAATGGGATTACCACCAGAAAGTATTGCATTACTAGCTGGTATAGATTGGTTCTCAGGGATGTTTAGAACTGTATTAAACGTAGATTGTGATGCTTTAGTTGCCATGATGATAGCAGTTGACGAAAAAGAGCTTGATTATGATATATTCAATGGTAAAAAAGTAATTACCAGTTCTAATACACAATAGGTTTTTAGAGAACCCTGAGTAATAATCCATATGGGTTGTGGCAAGGGGTTCTTTGTCATTGTTTATCCTTAATGGATAATTAATGCTATTTATATTTTCCAATATAAGAGAGCATGAAGATATATAATGATATTAGGTATGAAATATAAAATAAAATTAGAGAGGTGCAGAAATGATAAGAAGATCTAAGGATTATAATATAGAAGTAATCGACGGACTTAAAGGTGGAAAAGGTCATGTAACTGTAGTGAATTTCTTTGAGATGGAAGATTTTTTAGGTAAAGGAAGGCTCTATGGAAAATCAATTATAAAGCCAGGTAATTCTATTGGGTATCATACTCATGAAGGAGATCAGGAAGCATATTTTATATTAAAAGGTAAGGCATTATATAATGAGAATGGAGTAGAAACAATCCTCGAACCAGGAGATTTAGCTATCTGTAGAGATGGTGAATCTCATTCAATTGAATCAGCTGGAGAGGAAGATTTAGAGTATATTATGTTAATTCTATATAATTAATTTATAAAATATTAGGAGGTATATAGTTATGGTACAAAAATTAGTAGCAATACCAGGTCCAACACCTGTAGTAAGAAGTATTCAAAATGAAATGGGTAGAGAAACAGTTGCTTTTGGTGATCCAAACTTTATAAAAGATTATAAAGAATTGCTAAATGATATGATGGAATTATGGGATGCAACAGGTCAAGTTTTTGTAATAGCTGGTACAGGTACTATGTCAATGGAAATGGCAATAGCTAATACTATGAGATCTGGAGATAATATACTTATTGTATCTCATGGATTCTTTGGTAACAGATTTATTGAAATCTGTGAAAGAAGAGGTATTAATGTAGATGTGATTCAATCTGAATGGGGACAAATAATACCAGTTTCAGATATTGAAAAGAAACTGTCAGAAAAACATTACCATGCTATGACTGTAACTCATGTAGATACTTCAACAGGAGTTGCTGCTCCAGTAGCAGAAATTGGAGAGATGATGAAGAAATTCCCAGAAACTCTATATATTGTAGATGGAGTTTGTGCTACAGCAGGAGAACCAGAGAAATTAAATGCTATGAATATAGACGTTCTTTTAACAGGGTCACAGAAAGCATTTGGAGTATGCCCAGGATTAGCTATACTTTGGGCAAATGAAAAAGCATTAGCTAGAAGAAAATCATTTGGCATGATTCCAGATTATTATATTGACTTCGAAAAATGGATACCAATAATGGAAGATCCTTCAAAGTACTTTGCAACACCGGCAGTAAACCTTATTTGGGCTTTAAAGGAATCTGTAAATATAATCAAAAAAGAAGGTATTGAAAATAGATACCAAAGACATATTAAGTATGCAAAGGCTACACAAGCAGCTCTTGAATCTCTAGGATTTACTATTCTTGCAGATAAAGAACATAGAGCAGTTACTTTATCAAATGTATTGTATATGGATGGGATAAATGATGTAGAGTTCAGAAAGATATTGGCAGAAGAAGGTGCTGTAGTAGCAGGAGGACTTGCAGCTTATGCAGGTAAAATGTTCAGATTTGGACATATGGGTAATATAGATGAACACTATCTAGTGTCAGTTATGGGAGCTATTGAAAGAACTTTAATAAGATGTGGGATTGAAATCGAAGTTGGTAAAGGCGTAGGTACTTTATTAGGGAATTTAAGATAAAAGGTTGGATTTTGGAGTATCGTCTTATGGTGGTAAGCCATGGGACGATATTCTTTTAATGTTTTATATGATTTTGATAAGTTTTAGTGATTCTTTTATCCACAATAGATAATGAATTAGTTTAGTAAAGGTAATATATTAATAATAGAGTATTAAGATAGATTTTTCACAAATTTTTACGAAAGGAAGTGTCAAAAATGGATACTATAAAGCCGTTAGATCTGGAGAATGAAACTACCGATTTTATTGAATGGCTAAGTAAAATGGGAGAGAGCTCAGAGGGCGGTATCACTAGATTATTATATACAGATGTTTGGAAACAAACTCAGGAAGCACTGAAAGAACTATTAAAAGGAAAAGGATTTATAGCTTACTACGATGAAGTAGGTAATCTTTTCGCCAGACTAGAAGGAAGTACTTTTAAGGATGAAACTATATTGACAGGTTCTCATATAGATACAGTAGTAAATGGAGGAAAGCTGGATGGCCAGTTAGGCATAATAGGTGGAATTATTGCGATGGAATATCTAAAAGATACCTACGGACAACCAATCAGAAATATAGAAGTAGTAGCTATGGCAGAAGAGGAAGGAAGTCGCTTTCCATTTACATTCTGGGGTTCAAAGAATATAATAGGTTCAGTTAATAGAGAAATAGTAGCAGAGTTAAAAGACGAAGATGGAGTAGGATTCATCCAAGCTATGCATAATGCAGGATTTGACTTTAAAAACAGTAAAATTAGAGAAGATTTAAAGGCTTTTATCGAGCTTCATATAGAGCAAGGCGGAGTACTTGAAATAGAAAAAAAATCAATAGGAATAGTAGAGCATATAGTGGGACAAAAAAGATATATGATAGAAGTTGAAGGTGAGGCTAATCACGCAGGCACAACTCCTATGGGATATAGAAGAGATGCAATGAATGGAACAAGCAGAATGATATCAGAAATAATGGACCTTGCTGTAAATTATGGAGATCCATTAGTAGCTACTGTAGGTAAAGTAGAAGTAGTACCAAATACTACAAATGTTGTACCAGGAAAGGTAATATTTTCACTAGATGTAAGACATACAAACAAAGATGTAATGATTAAGTTTACAGATGAAGTAATAGAAAAACTTAAAGATATTGCTTCAAAGTTGGATTTGAAAATTAGTATAAATAATTATATGGATGGAGAACCAGTAGCTATGGATTCTAATCTTGTTAATACTATAAAAGAGCAATGTGAAGCAAAGGCTATAAATTATAAGCTAATGCATAGCGGAGCAGGTCATGATTCTCAAATATTTGCAGAGCATATACCAACAGCATTAATATTTGTACCAAGCCATAAAGGTATTAGCCATAATCCAGCTGAGTTTACAGAAGCAAAGGATTTAGTAGAAGGTATTAAAGTTTTAATAGAAACTTTATATAATTTAGCATATAAATAATAATATTAAATAAAATTATACTAAAATAACTTTCTTTTTAGTCCTAGAGTTAAAAGGAAAGTTATTTTATTTTAGAGTAAAGTATTAAGTCTTTATCTAATTTTTGATAAAGATTGGCTTTGAATTAATGGGATAAATCGATAAATTTTTTTTATCCATATAGGATAAACCCTAACTTTGTTAAAAATAATATAATGTTATTAAGTCATAAATATATACTTAATAATTATTTAATACTCTAAGAAAGAGGGGAGAGAATGTTTGATTTAATTGTAAAAAATGGTCAAGTGGTTACATCGCAAAGAATTTATAAGGCTGATATTTGTGTAAAAGATGGAAAAATAGCAGCAATAGTAGCACCAGAATCTGATATAGAAGCTAAAAAGGTTATCGATGCAGAGAGTAAATACATATTCCCAGGAGCTATAGATACCCATGCTCATCTAAATGATCCTGGATATACATGGAGAGAAGATTATGCCCATGGTACAGCGGCAGCAGCTGTTGGTGGAATAACTACTGTTATAGATATGCCTTTACAGAATGAACCAGCATTAACTAATGGCAAGATTTTTGATGATAAATACAATACTGTTTCACCAAATGCTTATGTGGATTATTGCTTTTGGGGAGGATTAGTAGACTATAATTTAAATTCCTTAGTTGAGCTAGATAAAAGAGGATGTGTGGCATTTAAATCTTTTATTGGACCAGTATCCCCAGATTATGTTTCCCTTACTATGGGACAAGTGAGAGAGGCACTTGAAATATTAAAAACTGCTGATGCAAGGGCAGGATTCCATTGTGAAGACTATTCTATTATTAAATGGGAAGAAGGAAGAGCAAAGAGAAAAGAAAAACAAACATGGGAGGACTTCCTAGACTCTCGTCCTCTAATAGCTGAAGTAATGGCTACTAAAAATATTATTGATTTAGCAAAAGAAGTAGGGACAAAGGTTCATATTTGTCATGTAAGTCATCCAGCAGTTGCAGAAGTTATTCAAAAAGCACAGCAAGAAGGTGTAGATGTTACAGGTGAGACTTGCAGCCATTATTTAACTTTCAATAGAGATGATGTTGTGAAGAATGGTAGCTTATTCAAATGTGCTCCACCATTAAGAGAGGCAGAGGCCGTTGAAAAAATGTGGGAATATGTAGATAATGGAACTTTAAGCTGTGTTAGTTCAGATCATTCTCCTTGTGCCCTTGAAGAAAAAGATGAAGATACTCATGGAATATTTGGTGCATGGGGTGGAATCAGTGGTATTCAAAATGTAATGCAAGTTACATTTAGCGAAGGAGTTGTTAAGAGAGGATATTCTCCAACCATATTAGCACGTACATTAAGTGAAGGACCGGCTAAGGCTTTTAGATTATATGGAAGAAAAGGTGCAATTGAAGTAGGCTTTGATGCAGATCTAGTAATTCTAGATCCAGAAAAGGAATGGGAGATTACACCAGAGTCTCTACAATATGTTAACAAAATCTCAGCATTTGTAGGATTAAAAGGAAAAGGGTTACCAGTTTGCACTATTTTAAGAGGAGAAGTTGTAGCAGAAGAAAATAATGTAGTTGGTAAAAAAGGTTATGGTCAATTAGTGAAAAAAGAAAATTAGGATGGAGGAAATAGGATGACTACAATGGAGAATAAAATGACCGAGATAGATCAAGTATATATTGACAGAGCTAAGCCAGAACTATTACCTACGAAAGAAAGAATAATGGATAATCTTTCTTATCTAGCAGCTTTCTTAGGAGGATGTGTTTCCATAGGAACTTTTTCCATGGGAGCTAGTTTGATTGGAGTTTTAAATTTAACTCAAGCAATTCTTGCTATGGCAATTGGATGTTCTGTTATAGCTATAGCACTTGTATTATCAGGGTCTGCAGGGCATAAATATGGGATACCTTTTACTGTTCAAGCTAGGAGTTCTTTTGGTTTCCGTGGAGTTAAAATACCAGGTTTCCTTAGAGGAATACCTGCAATTGTTTGGTTTGGATTTCAATCTTGGGTAGGTGCTGGAGCTATAAATGTAAGCTTAAAAACCTTAACAGGATTTGATAATTTGCCGATAGTATTTGTTCTTTTCACTGCATTACAAGTTATTCTAGCAATCAACGGATTTCACGGAATTAAATGGTTGGAAAATATATCTGTAGTCTTTATATTAGGAATTCTTGGTTATATGTTTTATACTGTATATACAAAATATGGAGTGGAGGTAGCGGCTACTATAACTAATATTAAAGGTACATGGGGACTGCCATTCTGGGGTGGAACTACTGCATTTTTAGGAATTTATTCAACAATGATTTTAAATGGGTCTGACTATTCCAGAGAGTTAAAAAGAGAAACTAAGCCAGCTATGACAGGAAGTCTTTATTGGTTATCTATTCTTCCAGCTACATTATTTATGGGATTAATTGGACTTATGGTTTCTGGAGCTACAGGTAATAATGATCCAGTGGCTGTATTTTCAACTGCTATGGATAATCAGTTTCTAACAATTATGACACTTATGTTTGTTGCATTTGCACAAGTTACAACAAATGTACTAAATAATATAGTTCCTCCTGTTTATGTACTTATGGATACATTCCATTTATCTTATAAGAAATCTGCAATTTTAGTTGGGATTTTGTCTATATGTACATTCCCATGGTTGTTAGTAAGACCAGAATCTGCAGGTGGATTGTCATTATTCGTTCAAATATATTCAGCATTCTTAGGACCTATATTTGCAGTACTTGTAGTAGATTACTTCATCATTAGAAAGAAAAAATTAAACTTGAACGATTATTATAATGCAGATGGAGCTTTTAAAGGAATCAACTGGGCTGGAGTTATAGCAATAATCGCTGGTTCAATAGTATCCTTATTCTTTGTTCAAATATCATGGTATGCAAGTTTATTACCAACAGGGCTATTATATTATTTCCTAATGAAAAATATGAAGAAAGCTGCTCCATTTAGAAAAGGAACTATTTTCGAATAAATGTAATTGTTATAGATGAAATCATTCAGCTTTGATTTTTCAGAGTTGCTTACTTTTTCGAAGATATCTAATTAACACTTAACAAAACCATAAAAGCTTCATCTTAAGTAATCTACTTAGGATGGGGCTTTTTATATAAGTTATTATCCACTTAGGATATAAGAGATATGATTTCTTTATCAACATTTGATAGGTAATTTAGCTGCATTTTATAGAATAATGGAAATAAGGGTAAAGATAAGGCTATTTCTTTATTTAATATGTGTATATGAGGAGAAGTTGTAGATAAATTAGTGGATAGATTAAAGACAGGTGATGAATTATCCATAAAAATCTTTGATTTAGAAGATGTTAATATTTTTGATCTCACATTTTCAGTTTATGGATGGAAGGAAAATTTAGCAAAATAGTTAAGGAAACTTGAATAAGTTTTATCGTGGAGGATAAACATGCTGTCTTAAGTTCAGCAATGAGACTAATAAAAATTGGACATATGTCAGGAATGGGTACATTGAGAGAGATATTATTAGGAGATGTTTCTAAATATTAAGGGAGGAATCTATATGTATAAAGAGTTGGTAATACCACAAAGAACTATAATGACACCTGGTCCTGCGGAAGCAGAACCAAGAGTGTTAAGGATTATGGGTGCACCAATATTAGGTCAATATGATCCTAATTTCTTACAAATAATGGATGAAACAATGGAATTAACAAGATATATATTCCAAACTGAAAATCATCAAGCTTTCCCAGTAGATGGAACTGCTAGAGCAGGAATAGAGGCTGTAATTTCAAGTATAATAGAACCTAATGATAAGGTTTATATCCCCATATTCGGTAGATTTGGTCATCTTATGACAGAGCTATCTAGAAGAGCTGGAGGAGACGTATATACGACAGAAATTGAATGGGGTAAAACCTATGAGTTTGAAGATTTGAAAAATGAAATAATAAAAGTAAATCCTAAGGTAGTAGCAGTAGTTCATGGAGAAACTTCAACTGGTCGTATGCAGCCCTTAGAAGAATTAGGTAAATTTTGTCGTGAAAACGACATTCTGTTAGTAGTCGATGCAGTAGCTACCTTGACAGGTACAGAATTTAAGACTGATGACTGGAATATAGACGCTGTTATTACTGGAACACAAAAGTGTTTATCAGTACCTACAGGGATGGCACCTTTAACATATAATGAAAGAGTAGAAAAGATATTAAGTGAAAGGAAAAAAATTGAGCAAGGATTACAGATAGATTCGTATAATGACAGGATGATAAGTTCAAATTACCTAGATTTAAGCCAGATACAAGAATATTGGAGTCCAACTAGACTAAATCATCATACAGAGTCAACTTCTATGTTATATGCCCTAAGGGAAGGACTTAGAATAATCAAAGAGGAAGGACTTGAGGCTAGAATTGCTCGTCATGCATTAAATGAGAAAGCACTGGTAGCAGGTATAGAAGCTATGGGACTTCATATATTTGGTGATAAGGTAAATAAATTGCCAACAGTAACATGCGTATATGTACCAGAAGGAATCAAAGAGGATGAAATTCGTAAGAGAATGATAGAAGATTTTGGGGTGGAGATAGCAGCAGCCTTTGGCTCTTTATCAGGTAAGATATGGAGGATAGGTTCCATGGGATATGGTAGTCGTAAGGAGAATATACTAAAAGTACTTTCTGCCTTGGAAACTTCTTTAATTAGAAATGGAGCTATTGTAAATAGAGGAGAAGCTTTACAAGCAGCTTTAGATGTATATGAGGAGAAAAGATAGAATTAAGATAAAATAAGTATCATCTATGGTGCCTGGCACCATAGATGATACTTATTTTATCTTGACGCTTTCTCAGTATGAAACAGTGAAAAACTTGATTATTTTATTGTCAAAAATTCCCTTTGCATTAATGGGATAAATTGGAAAAATTCTTTTATCTATATAGGATAAACAAAAGATTGTTAAAAATAATATAATGTTATTAAGTAAAATAAAAAAGGAGGAAATAGGGTCTCATAAGTTGTGTGTAAAATTTTATATGCTTTTATTCAAACGAATAGTAATTGGGGGGTTGGACAATGAGTACAGTAGATAATACTATTTTAGATGATATTGGTCATGATGGACAGGATGAATCCTTATATCCTGTGAAGGAACGTATTTTAGATAACTGGTCTTATTTGTTTGCATGGTTAGGTGGTTGCGTATCAATAGGTACATTTACTTTAGGCTCAAGTATGACTCATGAACTTAATATTATTCAAGCATTAGTAGCTATGTTTATAGGGGCAACAGTTGTGGCAGTTGGATTGGTATTTAATGGTAAATTTAGTCACAAATATGGTGTTCCTTATACTATTCAACTTAGATCTGCTTTTGGTATAAAAGGATCTAAGCTGCCTGGATTTATAAGAGGGGTTCCAGCTATAATATGGTTTGGTTTTCAATCATGGGTAGGAGCATCAGCTATTAATATGGTATCATATTCATTATTCGGGTATCAAAACCAAGTGTTATTTTTTATACTTTTTCAGTTAATACAAATTGCTTTAGCAACTACAGGATTTAAGGGAATAAAATGGCTAGAAAACATAGGGTCAATATTTATTCTACTGACACTTACTTATATGTTCTTTAGTGTAATAAATAAATATGGTGCAGTAATTTCTTCAGAGATAATAAACTTCAAGGGTTCATGGGGATTGCCTTTCTGGGGTGGAGTTACAGCATTTACTGGGGTTAACTGTACAGTGCTTCTAAATGTAGGAGACTATGTAAGAAACTACAAGCAAGGAACAAAACCTGCAATTACAGGATTAATATATTGGGCAGCTATATTACCAATAACTATATTCATGGGTATGATAGGACTTATAGTATCAACTGCTACTGGAATGGCTAATCCAATAGATGTATTCTCGTCAGCAGTAGACAATCAATTCTTAGTAATTGTAACGATGATATTCATAGCAGCAGCACAGATTACTACTAATGTTTTGAACAATATATTACCTCCTTCATATGTATTGATGGATACATTTAAACTTTCCTTCAAAAAATCTGCTATAATTGTTGGATTACTTTCATTTGCTACATTTCCATGGAAGTTAATTAGTCCAGAGTCAGCAGCAGGACTTAATCTATTTGTACAAGCGTACTCAGCATTTTTAGGACCAATATTTGCAGTACTTATAGTTGATTACTTCTTTATTAAAAAAGAAAAAATTAATTTGGCAGATTTATATAATGAAGAAGGACCTTTTAAAGGAATAAATTGGGCAGCAATTATTGCTATTGCAGTAGGTGCAATTGTAGCTCTATTAGAAGTAAGATTATCATGGTATGCAAGTCTGCCACCTACAGCATTAACATATTATATTTTAATGAAAAAAATGCCATCAGCAAAAACCTACTGGTAAAAATCTAGAAATCTAAGGTTATATAGGAGGAGAATATTATGAGTAAATATGATTTAATCATTCGTAATGGTATAGTAGTAACAGATGAATCAGTGGGAAAACTAGATATTGCTGTAGCTGATGGGGTAGTAGTAGAATTGAAGCCTGAAATAACTGGTATTGCCATAGAGGAAATAGATGCTCATGGGAGATATATATTGCCAGGTGGTTATGATTGTCATGTTCATTTTAATGAACCAGGTCGTACAAATTGGGAATCATTACTTACTGGCACATCTTCTCTTGCAGCTGGAGGAATGACCTCATTTACAGATATGCCGCTTAATTCAACACCTGTAACAACAAATGGAGAGAATTTTGATTTAAAACTTGAGGCAGCTAAGAGAAATTCGCTTGTTGATTATAGCTTCTGGGGTGGATTAACACCTAATAATTTAGAAAATCTAGAAGAATTAGCAGAAAGAGGAGTAGTTGGCTTTAAAGCCTTTACATGTTTTAGCGGTCTGGAAGAATTTGAAGGTGCAGACGATTGGACATTATACAAGGGTATGGAAATCGCTGCTAAACTGGGATTACCAGTATCAGTGCATGCTGAAAATAGGGACATAACAAATAAACTAACAGACAAGTTTATAAAAGAAGGTAAAACTACACCTAGGGATTTCCTAAACTCTAGACCAGAGATTTCAGAAATTGAAGCTGTTCAAAGAGTTATATTATTTGCTGAAGAAACAAAGTGTAAACTTCATATTGCCCATATTAGTACTGCAAGAGGAGTTCAGCTAGTTGTTGAAGCTAGAAAAAAAGGTATAGATGTAACCTGTGAAACTGTTTCTCAATATTTAACATTTACAGAAGATGATTTAGAAGGATTAGGGGCAATAGGGAAATGCTGTCCACCTCTTAGAGCAAAGGACACAAAAGAAAAACTATGGGGACATGTTCTTGTAGGGAATGTGGATATAGTTTGCTCAGATCATTCACCAGCACCATTTGAATTAAAGAAAGATAGCAACTTCTTCAAGGTATGGGGAGGAATATCAGGCTGTCAATCTACAATGAATGTAATGCTTACTGAAGGATATCATAATAGAGGACTATCACTTATAGATGTTTTCAAACTTATATCACTAAATCCAGCAGAAAGATTTGGAATAAAAAATAAAGGTGCAATAAAAATAGGATATGATGCGGATGTGGTTTTAGTTGACTTAAATGAAAGTTTTGTCTTAAAAAATGAGGATTTATTTTATATGCATAAAGTAAGTCCGCTTGTAGGATTGAACTTTAAAGGAAAGATTGCACGAACAATTCTTAGAGGAAAGACTATATTCCAAGATGGGAAAATAGTATCTGAACCTATAGGAAAATTTTTGAGACCTTAATATATTAAAATAACTTTAGATTTTGGTTACCTTAATCTAAAGTTATTTTAGTTTTTTGTAGTATAATATAATTATATAAGGAGGGGATTTAGTGGACTTAATATTAATAAATGGGAAAATCTATACTATGGATGAAGAAAGAAATATGTTCGAATCCATTGCAGTGAAGGAGGATATTATCCAAAAAGTTGGTAGGACTCAGGAAATAATATCACTTAAGACAGATAATACAATAGTTTATGATTTAAAAGGCAAAGTTGTTGTACCTGGATTTAATGACAGCCATATGCATTTATTAAGTTATGGACATTCTTTAAAAAGGATAGATCTTGTAGGAACTAATTCTATAGATGACATAAGTAATAGGATTAGGAGAGCTATTGAAGAGAAGTGTATAGAAAAAGGAGAATGGATTAATGGCAGAGGCTGGAATCAGGATTACTTTCAGGGAGAAAAAAGATTTCCAACAAGATATGATTTAGATAACATATCTTTAGATCATCCTATTTTAATCGGAAGGGCATGCGGACATATTGTTGTAGTAAATAGTAAGGCATTAGAATTATTAAATATAACAAAAGACACACCACAAGTAAATGGAGGCCATTTTGATTTAGATGAGAAGGGAGAGCCTTTAGGTATATTTAGGGAAAATGCCGTTGGATTAGTATACGGTAATCTTCCAAGCCCTACAATAGAAGAGATAAAAGATATGATGGTAGATGCTATTAGAGATATGAATAGATGTGGTATTACTTCTGTTGGAACTGACGATTTAGGTGCATTTTCAGATGGAGATTACGAGAAAGTAATATTAGCATACCAAGAGTTAAAAGAAGAAAATAAATTGAAAATGAGGATATATGAGCAGTGTTTAATTCCTGATATAGATGAATTGCAAGGATTTATAGAAAAAGGGTATAGAACTTCTTGGGGTGATAGATTTTTTAAAATAGGACCTTTGAAATTGTTGATAGATGGTTCTTTAGGTGCTAGGACCGCAGCTTTAGTTGAACCTTACTCTGATGATACTAATACAAAAGGAATAACTACTATTAGTCAAAAAGAATTAGATGCTATAGTAGATTTAGCTAATAGCAATAATATGCAAACAGCAATCCATGGCATAGGAGATAAGGCCATGTATATGGCTTTTGAAAGTATGGAAAAAGCTCTGAGTAAGAATCCTAAAGAAGATCATCGTCATGGTATAGTTCATTGTCAGATAACTGATGAAGAGCTTCTGGAAAAGTTTTCAGAATTAAAAGCAATAGCTTATATACAGCCTATATTTTTAGATTATGATTGGAAAATTGTAAAGGATAGGGTTGGAGAGGATAGGGAAAAAACTTCATATAATTGGAAATCTATGTTAGACAGAAATGTACCTATAGCCTGTGGGTCCGACTCTCCAGTTGAGACATTTAATGTGTTGAAGGGAATATATGAAGCTGTTACTAGAAAAGATCTAGAGGGAAATCCTGCTGGAGGATGGTTGCCAAATCAAAAGTTAACAGTTGAAGAGGCAGTATATGGCTATACCATGGGAGGAGCTTATGCTTCCTTTGAAGAAAATATAAAGGGATCATTAGAAGAGGGAAAGCTTGCAGATATGGTTATATTGTCGAAAGATATATTTAATATAGAAGAAGATAGTATAAAGGATGTAGATGTGGTAGCTACCATATTTGGGGGAGAAATAGTATTTGAAAATAAGTAACAAAAACGGTGGCCGTCCCAGCCGCCATATATAGTTAGTTAGAAATAGATTCTCTATATAACTATAAAATCTAGGTGGCTGAGGTTGCACCGTTTTTGTTACTTATTAATTATAATTTTATATTTCTAAATATTTCTTGTAGATTATCAGCTAATCTAGCTAAGGAATCTGTAGATCCAGTGATTTCATCCATAGATGCCATTTGTTCCTCAGTTGCTGAGTAAACATTATAGATTTGTTCAGCTACTTCATGTGATATGGATTCTGCCGTTTGAATGGAATTCACTACTTCATCTATACTGCTACCAACATTGGTTATAGCTCTTGCACTTTTAGACATACCTGAATTCATATCATCAATAATCTTGGCTATATAATCAAAGGTTTTTTTAGTGTCATTAACTTTTTTTATCCCTTTGTTTACCTCTTCGTTACTAAATTCCATATGGCGGCTTGTATCTATTATTAGATCATGATTGTTTTTAATGATATCATTGATTTCATCTGTAGAGTCTTTAGTTTGGTCAGCAAGTTTTCTAATTTCATCAGCCACTACAGAAAATCCTTTTCCGGCTTCCCCAGCCCTTGCTGCTTCTATAGCTGCATTTAGAGCAAGTAAATTTGTTTGTTCTGCTATGTTTTGGATAACTATTAAAATTTCATCCATTTTTTTAGAGCTATTGTTTATATCCTCAAGATAAAGCTTTACTTTATTAGTGCTATCTTTTATATTGTCCATTTGTTCTATTACTTCATCTACAGCTTTTTTACCCTTATCTGTATTTTCAAAGGCTTCTTTACTAAGTTTTTCTACTAATGTGCTTTCATCTAATGCAATTGTAAATTGGTTCAATACATTGTTCATTTCAGTTGATACTTTGAGTATTTCTTGTAACTGAACATGAGATTTTTCAGATATATTATTGGCAGATTCAGCTATAGACGTGGAGGCGGCTGAAGATTCTTCCGTTATGGCAGCCAACTCTTGAGATGATGCTGCTACAAGCTGAGAAGAGCTCTGAGTTTCAATAGCGAATCCTTTTATACTATCGATTACCTTTTGGATAGCCTGTGCCATAATTCCAAGTTCATCTTCTCTATTTAGAACTTTTTTATCTATGGTAAATGTTAAATCTAGCTCTGATAAATGCTTCGTTTTATTGCTCATATCAATAATTTTATCGATTATTCCACGATTAATAAGATATGATAAAGCTAAGCCAATAATTAATAATATGCTTCCAATAGTAATCAAAGTTTTTTTCAAGGAATTTAAGTCTTTTAAGATTTCATTTTCAGTGATATTTACGATGATTGTCCACCCTTTAGATGGAATAGGTGCATATCCTAAATGAATAATTTTACCATCTTCTTCATATTGCCCAACTCCAGATTCTTTTTTTCCTATATTTTCTATTATCTTTTCTACATCTGACTTAGAACTCGCTGATACTCTTTCAGTCAAGGTGTTGAAACTAACCTTAGTCTCAAATCCGCCATTAGTGGCACTAGACACAGTTGTATCACTGGTAGCACCAGATACTACAGTTGGATGAGAAACAATATCTATATCTTCGTTTAAAAGATAAGCAAAGCCAGTATCGCCAATTCTAATATCACTCGCTAAACCATAAAATTCATTTGCATCCTTAAAAGCTATGATTACTCCTACTATTTTGTTATTAAATTTGATCGGGGTGGAAATGGCTACATCCATATTTTTAGATTGGCTATTATAGAATGGTTGAGAAAAATATGATTTACCATTATTGGCTATTTTGAAATAGTCATAATTTAATACAGCTACGGTATTATTATTGTCTAAGATTAAATTTCCTCTTGTATCTGCAATGCCAATACCTGTTAACCCTAATCTACCTTTTTCAACTTTAAGTAATTCTAATTTTTCCTCCCATGGTATGCTAGGATCTCCTAAAAATTCAAAGTTCCCTAGAGGCTCTATGGAAGAAATATACATTTGTATTCTTGACTCTACAATGTTTGCAGAATCAATTGCTTTGTTTAGTAATAATTCTTCCGATGAATTAATTAGAGAATTTTTAGCAATGAGATATGTAGTAGTACCTACAATGGCGGAGAATGTAACAATGATTAGTGTAAGGGTTAACATTAAAGCGGTTCCAATACTTTTTCTTTTCTTTTTCTTAGTTTTGTCTTTAGTTTGAATCACATTATTCACTCCTCGTGGCAATGTATTATATCGAGTATTATTATACCCTATATTTTCCAGTTGGTCACATACTAAATTTCAATTATAGATATAATTAATTTAAATAAGTTAGATATAAGAGATTAATCAAGTAGGATATAACAGATTTTTCAAATAATAAAATAGTTTCAAAAAATTGATAAAAGTTACGCAATTGACTTTATCACAACTAAGTGATATACTGATAGAATAATAAAGGCTTCTATTTAAACTAAATACATTAAGGAAGCCTTTTTTGAAACCCATTTAAGTCAAGTTCAAATTAAAAGGTGACATAATAATTCCTGCAAACTTTAAATTATTTATGTATTTAGGGCGTGTAATCATTCATGCCTTTAATAAAATAAAAGGGAGGAATTTAAATGAAGAAAAAGGCATTTTTATTTATTTTGTCAGCAATTTTAGTGCTAGGGTTATTAGCAGGATGTGGCACAAAACAAACATCTGGCTCAGATAGCGATGTTATTAAAATAGGCGTATTTGAACCTATGACTGGTGCTAGTGCAGCTGGTGGAGAGATGACAGTAGAAGGTATTAAGCTAGCTAATGAAAAATTGGGAACAGTATTAGGCAAAAAAGTAGACTTAGTTATAGTAGATAATAAATCGGATAAGGTTGAAGCAGCAAATGCGGCATCAAGACTTATTGATAAGGACAAAGTAGTTGCAATCATTGGTAGCTACGGCAGTTCATTATCCATGGCAGCGGGAGATATCGTTAAAGCTGCACAGATTCCAGCAGTAGGTTGTTCACCTACTAACCCACTTGTTACTTTAAATAATGATTATTATTTTAGAGTATGTTTCATTGATCCATTCCAAGGTACAGTTATGGCTAACTATGCATTTAAAGACTTAGGTGCAAAGAAAGCAGCTATAATACAAGACGTACAGCAAGATTATTCCGTAGGACTTTCCACATATTTTGAACAAGCTTTTATAGAATTAACTGGCTCTGCAGATTCTATAGTTGGTAAAACTTCTTATAATACAGGAGATCAAGACTTCTCAGCTCAACTTACTAATATCAAATCATTAAATCCAGATGTAATATTTGCTCCAGGAAATTATGGTGAATCAGCATTATTGATTAAGCAAGCAAGAGACTTAGGCATTACAGCTCCTATACTTGGTGGAGATACTTGGGAAGCTCCAGAATTTATAGAAATAGGTGGAGCGGCAGTAGAAGGGGCAGTATATAGTACTCACTTTACATCAGAGTCTCCTGTAACTGAGGTATCTAAGACTTTCCTAGAAGATTATAAAGCTAAATACGGTAAAGAAGCCAATGCTTTTGCAGCTCTAGGTTACGATGCTTATATGGTAATTATAGATGCTATTGAAAAGGCTGGCTCAACAGATTCAGTTGTTATAAGAGATAAGATTGCAGCAACTAAGGACTTTGTAGGTTCAACTGGAGTTATTACTTTAGATGAAAATGGAGATGCTGTTAAATCTGCAGTCATAAATCAAGTTAAAGATGGCAAGTTTGTTTACTTAACAACAGTAGAACCAATAAAATAAAAGGACTAAATGGAGGAATTATGATGAGCATACAAGAATTTTCACAACATATGGCTAATGGTATTTCCTTAGGAAGTCTTTATGCTCTAATTGCTATTGGATATACTATGGTTTATGGAATATTAAGGCTTATAAACTTTGCCCATGGAGATATTTTTATGCTAGGTGTATATTTGACTTATTATGGTATAGCATATACTCCAATACCTTGGTATATAGTATTTATACTTTCCTCAGTTATTACTGGAATTTTGGGATTAATGTTAGAAAGACTTGCTTATAAACCTTTAAGGGGTTCACCGAGAATTACCATTCTTATATCTGCTATAGGAGCGTCATTCTTATTACAAAACCTAGGCGTATTAGTATTTGGAGGGAGGCCTAAGGCCTTCCCAACCCCTGAAATTTTTGATAAAGTAGCGAATATTGGAGGAGTTTCAATATCACTTGTAAACTTTATAATCCCCATAGTTACAGTAATTCTTTTGATTGGTTTAAATTTCTTCATTCAAAAGACAAGAACTGGTATGGCAATGAGAGCATTATCTAAGGACTACGAAGCAGCTAGCTTAATGGGAATAAATATTAATGGAACAATATCTACTACTTTCTTTATAGGTTCATTTTTAGCAGCTGTAGGTGGTATTATGTGGGGAATAAAATATCCTCAACTTATGCCTCATATGGGCGTATTACCTGGACTTAAATGCTTTATAGCAGCAGTAATTGGAGGAATAGGGAATATTACTGGTGCAGTTCTAGGAGGATTTATTCTAGGGCTGGGTGAGATACTCCTTATAGCATTTTTACCTGAACTAACAGGCTATAGAGATGCATTTGCCTTTATACTACTGATTATAATACTTCTTGTTAAACCAACAGGTTTAATGGGAGAAAAAATAGCGGAGAAGGTGTAGCCTATGAAGAAGAATAAATTGCTTTTTAATATATCATTAATAGTAATAGCCTTAGTTGGATTGTTTTTTCTAAATATTTATTTAGACAATTATCAAGTTACAATCATAAATCTTTGTGCAATATATATAATACTTGCTTTAAGTATGAATCTAATTAATGGTTTTACAGGATTATTTTCTTTGGGACATGCAGGTTTTATGGCAATAGGAGCCTATACTGTGGCTATCCTTACTATGCCTACAGCAGCTAAGGAAATGAATTTCTACATGAAACCAATGATGCCAGTGCTTTTAAATCTTAATATGTCATTTATCTTTGCATTAATTATGGGTGGATTAATGGCAGCTTTATTTGGATTTTTAATTGGTGCTCCAGTATTAAAATTGACCGATGACTATCTAGCTATTGCAACTTTAGGATTTTCAGAGATTATTAGAGTTGTAATTATCAATCTTCAAAGTATAACCAATGGTTCCCTAGGACTTAAAGGAATACCAAAATTACTCATAAATGAGAGGGTATCTGAACTTTTTGGAGTATCACAAAGAACTAATCTCCTATGGGCTTGGGGTATAGCTATTCTTACTATTGTATTTATGAAGCTATTGATGAAAGGTAGCTATGGTAAAGCATTCAAAGCAATTCGTGAAGACGAGATTGCTGCTAGATCTATGGGTATCAATTTATTTAAACATAAGGTAATGAGCTTTACTATTGGTTCATTTTTTGCGGGGATTGGAGGAGGCCTATTAGCAGCATCTTTGGGAACAATAGATCCAACCTTATTTAAATTTGCCCTTACTTTCAACATTCTTCTAATGGTCGTATTAGGTGGTATGGGAAATATAAATGGTACTGCTGTAGCAGCAGTTGTAATTACTATAGCAATGGAGGCTCTTAGATTCTTAGATGAGTCTATGAATCTAGGATTTGTTACAACACCTGCATTACCAGGTCTTAGAATGGTAGTATTTTCGCTGATTCTAATGTTAGTAGTTATATTTAAAAAGGACGGATTTATAAAAAACACCCTAGGGAAAGTGAGGGGTAGATATGCTAAAAATTGATAATGTAACTATGAGATTTGGTGGGATTATTGCAGTAAACAACTTTACGGCAGATATTAAAGACGGAGAAATTGTTGGACTAATTGGACCTAATGGGGCAGGGAAAACTACTGTATTTAATGTGGTTACAGGAGTATATAAGCCAACAGAGGGGCAAGTCATTTTTAATCCTGGAGGAAGTGAAGGGATAATATCCGACCTTCGACCAGATCAAATAGCAAAGCTTGGCATATGTCGTACTTTCCAAAACATTAGATTATTCAAAGAACTATCAGTTCTTGATAATGTATTTATAGGAAACCATTTAAGACTTAAATCAGGTATATTTTCTTCTGTATTGAGATTGCCAAATTACAACAGAGAAGAAAGGAAGATGATGGAGAAAGCTAAATACTTACTTCAAAAGGTAGGTTTATATGAAGAGAAAGAAGAGAAAGCGTTTTCTCTTCCTTATGGTAAACAAAGACGATTAGAAATAGCTAGAGCTTTAGCAACAGACCCAAAGCTGCTTTTATTAGATGAGCCGGCAGCAGGAATGAATCCTCAAGAGACTCAGGAATTAATGGAGTTTATTGGTGATATAAAAAATGAATTTGACTTAACCATATTTTTGATAGAACATCACATGGAAGTTGTTATGGGAATCTGTGAAAAGATATTTGTATTAGATTATGGAATTTCAATAGCAGAAGGTAATCCAGGAGAGATCCAAAACAACTCTAGAGTTATTGAAGCTTATTTGGGGGTGGAATAATGCTTACTATAAAAAATCTTCATGTTAGTTATGGGGGCATTAAGGCCCTAAGAGGTATAAATATTAATATCGAGGAAAATAAAATAGTTACCTTAATAGGTGCAAATGGAGCAGGAAAGTCTTCTACCCTAAGAGCTATTATGAATTTGGTGAAAAAAGAGGATGGAAAAGTAGAATATGATGGAGATGATTTAACTAACCTTAAGACAATGGATATAGTAAAGAAAGGTATAGCTTTATCTCCTGAAGGGAGAAGGGTATTTGCTAATCTTACTGTAGAAGAAAATCTGATTCTTGGGGCCTATACAAGACGTGATATGGCTGAGATAAAGAAAGATATGGATAAGGTATATGATCTATTTCCTAGATTAAAGGAAAGGTCTTGGCAAAAATCAGGAACTCTTTCTGGTGGAGAACAGCAGATGCTTGCCGTAGGAAGGGCTATGATGATAAGACCAAAGGTATTAATGTTAGATGAACCCTCATTAGGATTAGCTCCATTACTGGTTAAAGATATATTTGATATCATAAAGGAAATTCACAGCCAAGGAAATACGATCCTATTGGTTGAACAAAATGCGAAGAAGGCTCTAGAAATAGCTGATTATGCCTATGTTTTAGAGACAGGATCCTTGGTGCTTGAAGGACCAGGTCAGGAGCTATTAAATGATGAAAAAGTAAAAACTGCATATTTAGGAGAAGCAAAATGACAATTGACAATGCACAGTGCATAATTCACAATTAAAGAAATAAAATAAGATTCTTCGCATTGCTCAGAATGACAGATGTAGCGCTTGTCATTTAGAGTGTAGCGAAGGATCTTTTTTGTAATCATAATGTAACTACTTTTTCACTTTATTGGGGTATAATAAAAATACAATGCACGATGCACGGTTCACAATTCACAATTAAAAGATTTAAAACATAGAAATTCTATTTGATTTAGATGAAACACTGTATTTATGATAGTAGAAAGGGTTTTAGGGTTTTCAATTGTGAATTAGGTGAACAAACTAAGCGAAGAACACAAAATTGAGATTCGCAATTTTGGTTCCCTGCTTATGTGCATTGTGAACTGTCAATTGATTACGAGGGGGATGATTATGTGAAAAAGTTGGTATCAGTAGTTTTAATAATATTGATTCTTTCAACAAATGTGGTTGCTTTTGCTAATATAGATGAAAAGCTAGCTAATCATTGGTCTAAGGATATTATTGAAAAAGGATTTCTAGCTTACTATTTTCCATATTTAGCAAAGGAGAGTTTTGATAAATTTAATCCTGATGAATATATCTTGAAAAAGGACTTTGAATTATCCCTAGCTTCTTTATCTAAGGATTATGGCTTAGATACTAGTACGAATAATGTTGGCATATATGAAGTTTTAACTAGAGAAGAGATAGTAGAGCTTATTGGTAGTAAATTAGTATCAATGGATACAATAAAATACGAAAATCAAGAACTTCCCTTTCAAGATATTAATACTATGAATAAAAATAGCATAGAATTACTAAGGATATTATTTAATTTGAAGATTATTAGTGGTGTTTCAAATACAAGTTTTGCACCAGATAAAAAACTCACTCAGGCTGAAGCCATAATAATCTTGCAAAGATTGAAAGGAGTACTGGAGGCAATGAGAGGACTAAAGGAAATATCATTCAATATTACTGGGATTGTTCAATCTTATAATGCAGAAGAGTCAATAATAGTAAAAGAAGAAACAGACAATGTATTAGTAACTATTACTAAACAATTTCCAACACCTGGATATTCCTTGGATGTTGAAAAAATACTAAGAGATAAGTATGAATACAAGGTTTTTCTAAATATCAAATCACCTAAGGAAGGCAGCATATTGCCGCAAGTCATTACTTATAAAACCATGACTTTAGAAATCAATAAGAATCAATTGATGGGATCTTCGCCATATGTCTTTACTGTAGAAGGACTAGAAAGCAATCTATTGAATCAATAGATTGCTTTTTTTTATGACCTAACACAATGAACGATAGTGAGTTGATGTAGGTCAAACGCAACGAACGCCAAATTCATGCGAGCGAAGTGAGCAAATGAATTTGTGCAGTGAGACTGCGTAAAATGACCTAACACAATGAACGATAGTGAGTTGATGTAGGTCAAACGCACCTACGCTGTCCGTTTTGTCTACAATTCGCTATGCTCATTGGACAAAAAGGCAACGAACGCCAACCTTAATATAGAATTTATCATTAGGAGTGTCCGCTAGGACCAAATTCATGCGGGTGAAGCGAGCAAATGAATTTGTGCAGTGAGACTGCGGAAAATTTAATAATAACTCGACAAAATGAGATAATAGATGACACTAAGAAATAATTTTGATACAATTACTATGAATACAAGATTATAGTAGGGTGATAAATGGTGAGAGTTGGGAAAAGAGATTTAAAGGATTTATTAAATTTAAAAGATTTGCTACCTAAGAAAGAAGCTCTAAGGATTTCTATTATATATTTTATATTAAGCTTTATTTGGATACAATTTTCGGATGAATTCTTTTATAAGATTATAGGAAATACAAGTAAGTACAAGGATATTCAGAAATATAAGGGATGGACCTTTATATTTTTAACGACTGTTTTAATTTATTTTTCAATATATGAAAGATTAAAAAAGGCTAAAGATATGGGAATTGCATTACATAAAAGCATGGAAGAATTATCTGCTACAACAGAAGGACTTCTAACTACTCAAGAAAAATTGAATAGAGAACAAATATTATCTGAGAATATATTTAAAAATTCTACATTAATAATTTTCACTTGGAATTTAGATGGCAGCATAATAAGTTTTAATCCTTATGGAGAAAAGGTTACAGGATATAAGGAAGAGGAGATAATAGGGAAATCTTGGATTGACTTATTTTTATATGAGGATGAGAAGCCAAAGGTAAAAGGATTAGTAGAATACCTTAAGAGTGGAAGGTCTATAAAGAACAGTATAGGAGATGTATGGAGATCTAAGGACAATAGAATTATTGAACTTATATGGACAGACTCTCCCATATACGATGAAGATGGAAATGTGACTCAGATAATTTCTTTTGGGACGGATATAACAGACCATAAGAAACTTTTGAGAAGGCTGAATGAACTAGCATACTACGATACCTTAACTGGACTTCCCAATAGGATTATGCTAAAAAATGAGGCGGGTAAATTAATAAAAGATGCGAAACTTAACAATATCAGATTAGGTTTTCTATATATAGATATAGACAACTTTACACAGATAAATGATACTTTAGGTCATGATGCAGGAGATGATTTTTTAATTCATTTGGCTAAGATATTAAAAGAAGAAAATAAAGATGGAAATATTTTAGCTAAACTAAGTGAGGATGAATATGCTATTATTCTATATAATGTAGAAGATAGAGATGATATAATTAGAAAGACAGAGTATATTCTAAAGGAAATTAGGAAACCGTGGTGCATTGATAAAGAGGAGTTTATTATATCAGCAAGTATAGGAATATCTATTTTTCCTCATAATGGAGATAATTACTCTGATCTAATGAGATCAGCCAATATGGCAATGTATAATATAAAGAGCAAAGGTAAAAACGGATATGCATTCTATGAGGCGGAAATGGGTAAGAGGATAGCTGATAATACCTTTATGATCAATCAAGTAAGAAGGGCTATTGAAGAGGAGCAATTTACTTTACATTATCAACCAGTTATTAATATGGAAGACAATACAATATATGGAGCAGAATGTTTAATTAGATGGTATCATCCAGAAAAGGGCTATATCCCACCAATGGATTATATACCTTTAATAGAAGAGACAGGTCAAATATTTGATGTTACATCATTGATTTTAAAAATGGCATTTAATCAAAAGAAGCTCTTAAATGAAAAAGGATATTCATACCTTAAGTTATCGGTGAATATTTCAAATAAATCTCTTATAAAAGGTGGTTTAGACAATGAAATAGTTAAACTTTTAGAGGAATATAAAATAAAACCTGAAGAAATTACAATAGAAATTACAGAAACATCTTTCATGGGAAATTTAGAGGGCTGTATTTATACTTTAACAAAATTAGAAGAATTAGGCATAGAAATAGCACTAGACGATTTTGGAACAGGTTATTCTTCTTTAGCACAATTAAAGAGACTTCCTATTCATAATGTAAAAATGGATCAAGAATTCATTAAGACTATGAAGAAGAATAGTGAAGAAGAGGTTGTGGTCAAATCCATAATAGAGCTAGCTCATACATTAGGACTAAAGATAATAGCAGAGGGTATAGAGACTAAGGAACAGCAAGAAATACTTTTAGAAAGTAAATGTGATTTGGGTCAAGGGTATTATCTCGGTAAACCTATGAATGCAGAATCATTCCAAAATATGTTAATGATGAATAAAAGGGTGAATATAAATGAGTAAGAAACGAGAACTTGCGCAATCAGCAGCAATGATTTCCATATTTACACTATTATCAAAGGCCTTAGGATTTGTTAGAGAAGTCATGATAGCCAATAGATTTGGTTCTGGTAAGGAGACAGATACTTATTTCGTAGCTATTACAGCTACAGTGATTATAATGAGCACATTAGGTGCTGCCTTAAATACTACGTTAATACCTATATTTTCTGAAATAGGAGAAAAGTACGGGAAAAAGGGTAAACTAAAATATTTGAATAATATTTTCAATATAGTATTAATAATTACTATTCTTATAGTTATACTAGGATATATATTTTCTCCTATGGTAATTAAAATATTGGCTAAAGGTTTCCAAGATGAACAATTTGATTTAGCTGTGACACTAAATAGAATAGGACTTCCTATAGCAATACTCCTAGGATTTTATTGTGTATTTTCAGGAATACTTCATAGTAGCCAAATATTTGGACCACCAGCTATATCAGGGTTGCCATATAACTTTGTGTTTTTAATCTATTTATTTTTCTTTGCAAAGGATTCCAATGTAATTACCTTAATGATAATATCGGTAATAGCTGCATTTGCCCAATTCTTAATATTGGTACCAGCAGTTAATCATATGGGATATAAATATAAATTTGAAATAAATCTAAGGGATAAGTATTTAAAAAAGGCAATAGTTTTAACGCTACCAGTACTTATTGGATCAGCAGTTCAACAGATAAATGTAATTATAGATAAGACCCTTGCATCGAATCTAATAGAAGGTAGTATATCGGCTCTTAGCTATGCTTCAAAGATTAATGATATGGTCATAGCAGTATTTATTATGGCTATAACTACAGTAATATTTCCAATGTTATCTCAAGCATTTTCTCAAAATAATAATGAAAAGGTAAAGGAAATCTTGGGGCAAGGAATTAATATTATCCTAATTATAACAGTACCAGCTACAATAGGAATACTTGTACTGGCAGAACCAGCAGTGTATCTGTTTTTTCAAAGAAATGCATTTGATGAACTGGCAACATATATGACCAGTCAAGCTCTTATATATTATTCTGTAGGACTAATAGGTTCATCTTTGCGTTTAATGTTAAACAGGGTATATTATTCCTTACAAGACACAAAAACTCCTATGATAAATGGGATGATAGCAGTAGTTATAAATTTAGTATTAAATTTAATACTTGTAAAACCTATGGCGCATAGTGGTTTAGCCTTAGCTACTAGTATATCAGCCACTGTAACGACCATTATGTTATTCTTAAGTCTAAGAAAGAAAATAGGAGCAATAGGTTTAACAAAATACTTAATTTGTTTTATAAAAACCCTCGCAGCTTCACTTGTAATGGGACTAGTAGTATTTTTAATATATTACAAGCTAGGAGCTATTATAGCAACAACAAAGATTATGAAGATGTTGTTATTGCTAATATCAGTAGCTGTTGGAGTAGTAGTATATTTTGTTTTATGTGTTTTATTTAAAGTGAAAGAGTTAAGAATTATACTGAAAAGATAAAAGTCTAATTCACAATTCACAGTTCACAATTAAAAAACCAAGATCCTTCACTTTTCTCATGGTGACAAATACCTGTCATTCTGAACTCAGTGAAGAATCTTGGTTTTAATCTTTTTATCTTTTTAATTGTGCATTGTCTAAATCTTTCCCGCCCTATGGCATGCTGCAAAATGTCCTGGTCTTATTTCTTCAAAGGTAGGAGTTACTTCTCTACATTTGTCTATGGAATAAGAACATCTATCTACAAATCTACAGCCTTCTTTAGGATTAATTGGACTTGGTACGTCTCCCTCTAACATAATCCTTTTCCTATTTCTTTGAATATCTGGATCTGGTATTGGTATTGCCGAAAGTAATGCTCTTGTATATGGATGGATAGGATTTTCATAGAGTTCTTCAGATTTTGCTAACTCCATCATATGACCTAAGTACATTACACCAACTCTATCAGATATATATCTTACCATGGACAAGTCATGGGCTATAAACATATAGGTTAGACCAAGTTTTTCCTGCAATTCTTTTAATAGGTTAACTACTTGGGCCTGAATGGATACGTCTAGGGCTGAAATAGGCTCATCACATACAATGAATTTTGGATTTAAAGCTAGTGCTCTTGCAATTCCAATTCTTTGTCTCTGTCCGCCAGAGAACTCATGAGGGAAACGCATAGCATGTTCTTCATTTAATCCTACTAACTTTAATAACTCTACTACTCTTTCTCTACGTTCAACTTTATCTTTATAGGCATGATGGATATCTAATGGTTCCGCAACTATTTCTTCTACGGTCATTCTTGGATTTAAGGAAGCATAGGGGTCTTGGAATATCATTTGAAAGTTCTTTCTAACCTCTTGCATCTTATGTCTAGAAAGTTCATAGATATTTTGCCCATTAAATATTAATTCTCCATCTGTAGGGTCATATAATCTTATTATAGTTCTACCAGCAGTAGATTTACCGCAGCCAGACTCTCCAACAAGACCAAAGGTTTCTCCTGGATATATATCAAAGCTAATACCGTCTACAGCCTTTAGCATTCCTTCGCCTACATCAAAATGCTTTTTAATATTTCTTACAGATATTAAAGGTTCAGCCATTATGCTTCACTCCCTTCAGCGACTTTAGCCATAGGATGGTTTAACCAACAACGGCTTTGGTGTGTATCACTATGATTATCAAACTCAGGTATATGATTTTTACAAACCTTCAGTGCATAATCACACCTATCATAGAAGGAGCAGCCTTTAGGAGGTATATATAAATCTGGTGGTGTTCCTTCAATTGAGTGAAGGGGTTCCTCTCTAGACATATCTAAACGAGGAACTGAAGCTAAAAGTTTCTTAGTATAAGGGTGTTTAGTATTTTTAAATATTTCTTCAGTAGTACCTTCTTCAACAATTTGTCCCGCATACATAACGATTACTCTATCACTCATATCTGCTACAATTCCTAGGTCATGAGTAATTAGAATAATAGACATATCTAATTTTTGTTGTATTTCTCTCATAAGTTCCAGAATCTGAGCTTGTACAGTAACATCAAGGGCAGTAGTAGGTTCATCGGCAATCAATAATTTAGGAGCAGATACCATTGCAAGAGCTATCATTACCCTTTGTCTCATACCACCAGAGAATTCATGGGGATATTGATTGATTCTTTTCTCTGGCTGAGGTACTGCTACTAGATTTAACATTTCAATAGCTTTTTTCCTTGCTTCTTCTTTTGATAATTTTCGATGTTTTACAAGACCTTCAACAATTTGTTTTCCAATTTTCATAGTTGGGTTCAGAGAGGTCATAGGGTCTTGGAATACCATGGAAATTTCATTGCCACGAATAGCTTGCATTTCTTTATCTGATTTTTTTAATAGGTTATTACCATCAAATATTATTTCTCCATTTTTAAAGAAAGCAGGTGGCATAGGTAATAACTGCATTATGGAGTTAGCAGTAACAGATTTGCCACAGCCAGATTCTCCAACTATAGCTACAGTTTCAGATTTACCTACATTAAAGCTAATATCACGAACGGCTTCAACCTCTCCAAAGAAAGTCTTAAAGGATACAGATAAATTCTTAACTTCTAATATTTTTTCCATTTTTCCACCTCTTTATTTACGTAGTCTTGGGTCTAATGAATCACGAAGGCCGTCTCCTAGTACGTTAAAAGCAAACATAATAAGAGAAATAAATATTGCTGGTATAATTATTTGATAAGCATTTCCAACTGCAAGACCTGCCAATCCATCACTAGCTAAGGAGCCAAGACTTGATTTTGGTGCTTGTAGTCCTAGACCCAAAAAGCTAAGAGTTGCCTCTGCAAATATTGCTCTAGGAATAGTAAGTGTTACATTTACCAAAATAGGGCCTAAGGTATTTGGGATTATATGTTTTTGGAGTATCCATCCCTTTGATGCTCCTAAGGATTCAGCAGCTAATGAATATTCAGATTCTTTTAATTGAAGCACCTGACCCCTGACTAAAATTGCCATTGGTACCCAGTCTGTAAGGGTCATGGCTAATATTAGTACAAATAAAGATGTACCAGAACCTTCATTGGCGAAGACTACTGATAAAAGGATTACAATAAGTAAATAAGGTATGCTATAAACAATTTCTGCAATACGCATCATAATGGCATCTACACGTCTTGTAGCTATACCAGAGATTCCTCCATATAATACACCGACAGTAAAGTCTATGACTGCAGCTAATATTCCAATTATTAGAGAATACCTAGTTCCATACCAAGTTCTTGTAAATAGGTCTCTTCCTAGTTCGTCTGTACCAAACCAGTGGGTGCTATTAGGATGTAAATTAATCTTGTTGTAGTTCTGTTCAAAATAACTAAAACCGTTTATGAATGGTCCTACGATAGACATTAAAATCATAAGTACTATTATTATAAGGCCTGTCATTGCCAATTTATTTTGCTTTAATCTACGCCATACATCAGGCCAATATTTTATACTGGGACGCCTGATTTTTTCTGCATTCCTATCCTCATGGGATGCAGGTTCAAACATATCTGGAGTTAAATTTTTAGTTAAATTAGTTTGAGTTTCCATTAGCGTCCCTCCTGTGTAAGCTTGATACGTGGATCAACAAACATATAAGCTATATCTACAATTAAAAGCATAATGATTAAAATGATTGAATAAAAAATAGTTGTACCCATGATTAATGTATAGTCCCTGTTACTAATAGAGTTAACAAAGAACATTCCAAGACCAGGAATACCAAATATCTTTTCAATTACAAAGCTACCTACCAAAAGGTTGGAAACCAAAGTACCAAGTACAGAAATAATAGGTAGTATTGCATTTCTAAAGGCATGTTTTAAAACCACAATAGCCTTAGATATTCCCTTTGACTTAGCTGTTTTAATATAGTCTTGTCCTAGAACTTCTAACATACTAGAACGCATAAGCCTTGCAATATAAGCTAAAGGCATAAGGGATAATGCTATAGATGGAAGTATAGTATGACTAAATGTACCCCATCCTCCAATTGGTAGCCAACTAACATTTTTAGCTATAAACTGTATAAAGACAGTACCCATTATAAAACTTGGTACGGAAATACCTAAGATGGCTATGACCATAGAAAAGTAATCAGGCCATTTATTTTGATTTAGAGCTGCAAGAGCTCCTAGTGCTGGTCCAAATATTAATGCAATAATAAGGGCTTGCGCTCCAATACGAGCAGAAACTGGGAATCCTCTATTAATCATATCATTAACAGTTTCAACCCTTGATTTCATTGAATCTCCAAAATCTCCTCTTACAACTTTTCCTAGATATATAAAATATTGTTCTGTTTTAGGCTTATCAAGACCATATTTTTGCTGCAAGTTTTCATAAACTACCTTGGGCATTTTACCTTCCTTCATAAAGGGATTACCTGGCACAGAGTGCATCAATAAAAAGGTAATAGTAATAATTGCCCAAAGTGTGATAAGTGACATAAAAAGTCTTTTTAAAAGATATTTTGCCATTTTATCCCTCTTTCTGTTTGAATTAAAAAGGAAAATCGGAGGCTAAGCACGGCGATTTTCCTTCCTTAATAACTTTCGATTGTCAACCATTAATTCTCAATTGTGAAATGTGCATTGTGAATTGTGAATTGACTATTTATTCATATCTGCATAAATGAAATATGGATATCTATTAAGTGGCTTAAATACATCAGTCACATATGATTTTTGGGCATATGGCTGAGTATAGTGATAGATTGGCAATACTGGCATATTATCCATTAATATCTTCTCTGCTTGACGCATAGCTTCCATACGAACTTCTTGATCAGTAGTTGATTTTGCTTTAGCTACCAATGCATCGTATTCAGCATTGTTAAACTTAGCATCGTTGAAACTAGAACTACTTACCCAAAGATCTACGAAAGTCATAGGGTCAACATAGTCTCCAGTCCAACCTGCACGGGAAATTTGGAAATCTCCAGCTTTTTCTCTATCAAGCTTAACTTGGAAATCTACATTTTCAAGTTGAACTTCAATACCTAGATTAGCTCTCCACATTTCTTGAATTGCTTGGGCAATTTTTTTATGGCCCTCAGAAGTATTGTAAAGAATAGCAAATTGGCTGAAATCTCCTGCTTTATATCCTGATTCAGTTAATCCTTCTTGGAATAACTTTTTAGCTTCTGTTAGATTAAACTCAACTAGCTTACCAGCTGCATCTCTATATTCTTTGTTATTTTCATCAAGCATACCGAAAGGTACTACACCTTCAGCAGGTACTTGTCCGCCTTGAGCTATCTTATCAACTATTGTTTGTCTGTCTATAGCCATAGCTAGAGCTTTTCTAATTTTAACATTGTCAAAAGGTTTAATCTTAGTATTGAAATTGTAATAATAAGTTGCAACGTCTCCACCTATTACAAGTTCAGGATTATTTTGAGCCTTCATTTGTGCCACAACTGCTTGAGGTAGAGGAGTTAGAAAATCAAATTCTCCACCTTCATATTTTTGCCATGCTGTATTTTCATCATCTAATATAGCAAAATCGATACCGTCTAATTTAACATTTGCAGCATCATAATAATTTTCATTTTTCATTACAACAATCTTTGCATTATGCACCCATTCAGTTAATTTGAAAGGTCCATTAGATACATAAGTTGAAGGATTTTTTGCCCAATCAGGGTTAGCTTCTACCACTTTTTGGTTAACTGGGAAATAAGTGTAGAAAGAAGTTAACTCCAAGAAATAAGCAGTAGGTGCTTCTAGTGTGACTTCAAGAGTTTTATCATCAAGAGCCTTTACCCCTACTTCGTCAACTGAACCAGCACCTGTATTATATGCTTCACCACCTTTTAAATAGTAGAATTGATAAGCATATTCTGCTGCCAAATTTGGATCTAATGCTCGTTTCCAAGAATATTCAAAGTCGTGAGCAGTTACAGGATCTCCATTAGACCATTTAATACCATCACGGAGTGTAAAAGTATAGGTAACTTCATCATCTGCTAAAGTATACTCTTTAGCCATGCCAGGTACCATGGTACCATCTGGAGAATGCTTAAATAGACCCTCAAATATATGGTCCAGAACCCAAGATTCATGTGTACCTTGTGCTAGTGCTGGGTCTAATGTACCAGGTTCACTAGAATTATTTGTTCTTAAAATCTTTTTCGTTGGTTTATTTCCAGTATCTTTAGGTGTATCTGCTGATTTAGAACAAGCAGTAAATACCATTACTGTTACAAGAAGTAAAGATACTAAAATTAAAAATTTTTTGTTCATTCAATTGCCTCCCTATTTAGTCATGTAAAGTAGTGAACTTTTATTTTAAATTTTAGCACATATTATGTAAACCATCAATGGAAATACATGGTATAAAGAGGTGAGAGACTAAAGTATGAAGGTGATAGGTCAAAATCTATCATAGTATGATTACATCATTATTTGATGGTTGTCCAGCAATGAAAAAGATATAAAGGGAAGAGCAATATGAGGAATAAAATAGATAGTTTTCCAAAAAGACATTAATAATGACCTTTTCTCATTGAACCTACAATCAGCGTCAATATAGGAATTACAAATTGGAAAGGTATAACATAGTATTTGTATACATTGATGAATTTAAACATTTCCATAGTATCACTATAAATAAGCCTAGAAAAAATAATCATTAAAATACAGAGGATAATAGAGGTATTTCTAATATTTTTTAAATTAAAAAGTTTAATTATTCCAAGACAAGAAGCATATAGGCAAACTGCTATTTTGATAAAGCTACATAACAATAAATTTATTGAAATAATAATTTCTATTCTTTGAACAAAACCATTAATGTGTATCAGTGAAGTAGCATAATGGGAAGGAAAATAAATATTATATAGGTTAGGAAATCCAAGTAATAGAATATTTCTAAAAGTAGCGATTAGAAGTAGAAAACCACCTATGAGGATACCACTGATATAAATCTTAGTAGTATCTTTATTATTATTTAAAGTCCCCAAAAAAACCATAAACACAACGGTTTCAGCAAAAGGAAAAGTAAGTAGGGAATATCCATTGCTTATTACAGGCTTCCAGCCATTATATAGTATTGGCTGAATATATGAATAATTAAATTGAGGAATAGCTAGTATAAAAGTGGCAGAAATCATTATTACAATAAGTGGCAGAACTAATTTTGTCCATGTGGCTAGTACAGAAAATCCCGCATTAATAGCATATAAGGATAGAAGCCCTATAAAAATAGCTGGAATATATTGAGGGGTTTCTGGTAAAGAAACTACTTGAATATATTCAGTTGCATTTCTTATGTCAATAGCTCCAAGATGAAAAAAGTAAAATGTATAGACGAAAATAAAAAACTTTCCAAAAAAATTTCCATAGACCTTTGGCAATATATCTAATAACCCAGTGCCTGGAAAAATTAGAGCTAACTTTCCATAGATAAATGATAAGGGAATGGCCATGAACATAGCCATTAAAAGAGAGATCCAAGTATCTTCCATGGCTTCAGAGCTTCCGCTAATAAGCAGGGAAGTTCCAAGAACAAACATAACTATTGATGATATAAACTGAGAGTTTGAAATATTCTCTGTTTTCATTAACCTCACCGACCTTTGAATTAATTTAAGCTAGTGCATCCTGATAATATCGGATAAATGTCCACTGCTTCTAATATGAACGTCTACATCTATTTTTACATCTAAATCTTTAAAGATTTCACCCCAATTATCATCAATTTCCTTCCAAAGTTTGGGATTTTTTTTCTTTACTATACTTCCAAAACCAAATATATCTAATCCAAAATCTTTTTGCATATTATTTATTAGTTTTGAAATATTATTTTTTAGAAATTCTTCAGCAGTATATTTAATATGTTGAATATTAGATTCCTTCAAAATATTTATAGGAGTATCTGATTCTCCAATAGCTACTTCTGTTTTAATTTTTATATGCATAGAAAGTTTATCATTAGAAACAACAGGAGTAATTTTGGTCTTATTTTTGAAGATTTCTAAAGTTACATTGTCTAATGTAGTATTATCGGTTATGTCAATAGTAAGAAGACCACCTTCAATTTTGTCTCTTACAAATAGATAATATTTAACATCTTCTAAATCCATAAATCCAGCCAATTTATCTTTATTTAAAATAGCTCCTCCAGATAAGGCCATGGTTTGTTTTCCTTCATTAAATACCATATCCACAGTAGGAATTACTGCGCTAATTCCTTTATTAGAGATAGCATTTGTTAGCTCAGAAGCAAGAACATTAGGAACTTGAGATAATCTGTTGTTTGAAGTAATCATGTTTTCTATTTCAAAGGATCGTATTTTGGTAGATAAACTTTGTAAACTTAGTATCTCCTTCGCAGTGGGAGTTTTTGAAATTAGGAGATATAAAGTAAGTCTAGGCTCAGCATCTCTTACTATCCAGTCTAAAATAGGAATAATACCATCTTTAGCTACATCTTCACTAATTATCACAGTAGTGGCATGGCTCCAATATGGAGGCTTAGCAGAGATGTTAATCATATTTCTTACACATTCAAAAACACTTTCTCCATATGATTGCATTCTTATAGAGTCAAATTTTGGCTCTCTAATAGATGCAGATATATCTATTACTTCTGCTGTCATTTCGTATCCTTTACCTGAACTGACTTTATCAATGGCCATACCTGATATAAGAGCCAATTTTTCGATTTCCCTGTAGTTCCAGCATCCTGTAGTTAAAACTGCAATTAAAAGTATAAATAACGTAAACAGAAAAACTTTATTCATTTTTTTTACCTCCATTGCTTCGGATAGGGTCTTTATCTGCAATATGTTCAGGCCTAAATATCATATACCATCTAGGTGCTCTAACACCTGTGTCCTTCAGAGCCTGCATATTGAAAGTAGTCAAATTCGTCATAAATGGTATACCAAAAGATTTAAGTTTTAGTAAATGAATGAGGACAAATGCCATTCCTACTATGTAACCATATAATCCAAGTACTGCTGAAAGTAAGATTAGGGCTATTTTAATAAAGAGTGAAGCTGCTCCAAGGGCAGGAGTTATAAGACTAGTAATACCTGATAGTCCAACTACAATTACAATGGGAGCACTTACAAATCTTGCATCTACAGCTGCTGAACCAAGAACTAAAGCACCTACAATACTTAAAGCCTCGCCAATATAAGCAGGCATACGAGTTCCTGCTTCACGAAGTATTTCGAATACGATTAATAACCCAATAAGTTCAAAAACAGTAGGCAAAGGTACTCCTAACCTAGAAGCATATATACTCATAATTAGAGGTGTAGGGATCATTTCTTGATGATAAGTAACTAAGGCTAGATATATAGCAGGTATACTTATGGTTAAAATAAAACCTAATAAACGAATAATTCTATTTATAGAGGAAAAGTAATAGTTTAAATAATAATCATCACCAGATTGAAAAACCTCAATAAAAAGAAAAGGCAGAGTCATAACTACTGGGGAACCATCTACGAAAAGCAGTATTCTTCCCTCTAATAATTTTGCCATAGCTACATCAGGCTTTTCAGTTGTAGAAGTAGTTTCAAATAAAGAAAAAGGCTGCTTGTCAATATATTCTTGAATATACTTTACATCTAAAACACCGTCTATACTAATATTATTGAGCTGAGAATATAAGGTAGATAAAATTTCTTCGCTGGCCAGACCCTCAATATAACATATACAAAGCTTTGTATATGTTATTTCTCCAAGGGTCATAAATTTAAATTTTAAATTATTTGTTCTAGCTTTCCTTCTAATTAAAGACAGATTTATAATCAGAGACTCAGTAAAACCTTCCCTTGGACCACGGAGTACCTTTTCTACAGTAGGTTCTTGGATAGCACGAGTTCTCCATCCTTTGCTTCCAATAATAATTCCTTCTGAGAAGTTTTGTAAAAATAATATAGTATCTCCATCTATAATTGCGTTAATAAGATTTAAGACACTAGTGGTTTTTTCACATTGAGGTGAAATTATAACTTGGCTTTGTAAATAATCCACTAAATCTAATTTAGAGGATTCAATAATGCTATTAGTAATAGGTTTAATTATACTTTCATTTATAATATTGTCATCTACCATACCATCAATAAAAAGAATACAGCATTCCACACTATGGTCATTCCTATTTTCAAATTTTCTTAGTCTGAGGGTATCATCGTCTTTAAATATTTCTTTTATTATATTTATATTTTTATCCATAGAAGAAGACAGATGGTATTTTTCAAAACTATTCATAATTATTACACCCTTATAACAAAAATATTAAAATCAGTTCTAATTAGTTTTACCTAATAAGGGGTAAATATGCTATAATTAGCAAGAAAAAAATTTAATATATAACAGCAAGGGTGAAAGATATGAAAAACATAGGCACTATGAAAAGCAGTACATTATATATTATCTATTTTGGAATAGTAACTAAGATATTGTTATTCATTAAAGATATTCTTACTGCATCAAAAATTGGAGTAAACTATAAAATGGATTCATATTTATTGGCTTTAAGTACTATTATGTTAATTACAAAGATAGTAGGGGATGGATTAATTGTAGCTATTATACCTGTACTACAAGAAATACAAGAAAAACACGGAGAGAAAAGAAGAATAGAATGTACTAATAATTTAGTAAATGTTACAGTAATACTTTCGTTTATCCTTATTATTATGGGATATTTATTAGCGCCAAAGATAATCATGATATTTGGTCCAGGATTTAAAGGAGTAGAACTAGAAAAAACCATTTTTTTATATAGAGTGGGTTTACCTATTATAATGGTGTCATGGATAAGGTCAATAGGAGGAGGATTTTTACAGGCAGATCATGCTTTTAGGGCAGGTGCAAAGGGAGGAGTTTCCAATGTATTAGTGTATATTATTTATTTAATATTCTTTGCAGAGAAATTTAATTTAACAGGACTTATGATAGCTGGAATTATAGCAGTTATCTCTCAGATATATATTCTCCTAAGGACAATGGAAAAGCATGGTTATAAATATGCATGGAAACTGGATCTAAAGGATAAATATTTATTAAAGGTGGTTAAATTTTTATTGCCTATATTAATAGGGGTAGGAGTTAACGAGTTGAATAATTCAATAGATAATGCAATAGCTTCTACACTTCCAATTGGTAGTATTGCAGAATTAAGCTATGCCAATGAGATAGTCAATTTATTTTTAGGTTTATTTATAACAGCAATAGTTACAGTTATATTCCCAGTTTTATCCGAGAGCCATAGTAAAAAAGACATAGAAAATCTGAAGGCAGGAATAAACCATGGAATAGTTGTTTTATTAAAGATAGCAATCCCAGTATCTATTATATTAATGACAATGGCAGAGCCAATAGTCAAGATAGTTTTTGAAAGAGGGGCTTTTAATGCGGAGGCATCATTTTTTACGGCTGCTGCATTAGGATATTATGCTATGGGGCTTACAAGTATGGCACTTATACCTTTAATTACTAGAGCATATTATTCAATACACGATATGAAGACTCCAGTTGTTATTAGTATTTTGGCTCTTGTGGTGAATATAATTATAGATTTAACTTTAGCTCCAATTATGGGAGCAAGTGGTATAGCATTAGGAACTAGTGCTTCTGTTATATTATCCTCGATAATAGGAATATATGATTTAAATCGAAGGCTACAATTTACAGAAAGAAAAGATATTAGAGGAATATTAGTAAAGTTTTCAGTTGCAGCAGTTATTATGACAACTGGTATACTCCTTACCTATGGAGCCTTTGCAACATCTCTAGATAATGTTTTTTTATACAATGTAATTACCGTAGGACTTTCCATTGCAGTTGGATTAGGTTTATATATATTGGTATGTAAAGTTTTGGAACCCATGACCTTATATTATTAAAATTTAGGATATGTTCTATAAAATATCTCTTAATGGTACTTTTATAATATCTATGTTAGAATAAGCTTTAGAAAACATCTAATTGATAGATTTTAATTTCCTTTTTATATACTAGATAAATTCATTTGGGAGGATACAGAAGGATGAGAATTGCTATAATGGGAGCTTCGGATTCAGTAGAGAAAATATATAAAGTTCTATCTCAAGAGGAAAAGAATATAGAATTTATTAAATATGCCGAAGATGAAATAAAAAAACTTATAGAAATAGCAAGAAATATTGATACTGGAATAGATGGTATATTTTTGACTGGAATAGGTGTTTATTCGGAGCTTTCTTCACAAATAAGATTTGAACAGCCAGTCGTATATACAGAAAGAGGTATAATAGGTATTATTAAAGCTATGTGCGAATTTCGTATGGATTGGAAAGATATTAAAAATGCAAGAATTGCTTTAGATATAATTGAGGAAAAAGATTTACTTGATGTATTTAATGAGTTTAATATAGAAGTCAAAAGTTATGATATTCAAAAATATTTACCTTCTAAGAATGAAGAGGACTATATAAAATATTATCTAGAAAAGTATGAGGAGAAACAAATTGATTGTATCTTTACATCTTTTGGATATATATATAATTATTTAAAAAATCATGATATTCCTGTTTATAGAATACAAGCAACGAATATTGATATTAAAAATCGATTTACTGAATTAAAGAATAGTATCAGATTAAAAAATATGAATGAACGTGTAACTCAAATACAGGTTATTCAAGTAGTTGAGAAGAATGGTGAACTTTATAATAGTATAGAGGGACAGTTTCAATTAGAAGAAGAAATTCTAATGTATTCTAAAGAGATTGAAGGAATGATGCAGACTATTAATACAAATGAATATCTTATTATATCGAATAAAGGTGCCTTATTGAGCCGAGAGAATATAAATTCTTTATCTAAGATAGTAAATAATTGTAAGTTAAATAATATTATACTTGGCATAGGAATAGGTGAAGGTGTAACTCTTTATCAATCTGAAATAAATGCAAGAAATGCCTTAAGGAAGAGTATTTCTGAAAAACAAGGTAATATTTATTTTTATGATGGAGAAAACGTAGTAGGTCCAATTCTTAGAGAAAGTCAAATTAAATACAAAAATTTAGCAGATAAAAAAACTCTACAATTATCTAAAGAAATTGGAATTAGTTACCAATATATTGAAAAAATTAATGGTGTAATAAATAAGTTAGGTAGAGATGAATTTACAAGTCAAGAACTCTCTGAAATCCTTTCTATAAGTGAACGTAGTGCGAATCGTATTCTAAAAAATATCATAGATAAGGGATACGGTGAGGAATCAAACTTGGAGAATTCATTAGGTGCTGGTAGACCCCGTCGTAAGATTAAAATCAAGCTAAAGCCATAGGATATATTTAAAACTCTAATTATTTTATTGATTAGAGTTTTTATAATGTAAGAAATATAAAGGATTATTGACAATTATAAAAAAATGTAATACAATTTAGACAATTAAGGACCTATTTAGGACACGAATGATAAATAATTATCACTTGGTTTTTCATTAGTAGCTTATATTTTATAGAATACTCCTATGAAAAAACATTTTCATTTTCCAAACTAAAGAGTTGTTAAATATTATAAAAGGAAGTGATAAGAAACATAATATATTAAATGAAGATTTAATTGATTAACCAATTTTGCTAACAATGAATACAGAAATTTTATAAAATTGATACTGAATTATAGTAGTTTGGAATATTTAAATGTGTCAAAGAGTATTTCTAAAAATTAAGATATGATTTAAATTAAGTAATTCTACAATTAATGAAAAGGTGGAGGTAAAAGATGGGACAAACAAATCATTTATTTTATGCAAATCACCCTATTATGTGGATTGTATCAATAATTGGTATATCCATTATATTAATCCAATCTGTATTAATAACTAGAAAATCAATTAAAGCTGGTTTAGATATGGGAATGGATCATTCTAGGATAAAAAAAGGTATTAAAACAAGTGCTATTGGCAGTGTAGGTCCAGCACTAGGAGTTGTGGGAAGTCTATTAGCCTTATTAGTTACTATGGGATCCCCTGTATCTGCATTTAGATTAAGTATAATTGGTGGATCTAACTTTGAGGCAATGGCAGCTAATTTTGGGGCTCAAGCCTTAGGATCAGAACTTTCTACTAATATGACTCCTGTTGTATTTACAAATGCTTTATGGACAATGGCATTAGGATCAATTGGATGGATAATATTTGTATATTTATTTGCACATAGAATGGATAAGGTAAATAACCTGTTAACTAGCGGAAGAAAGGCATTATTGCCAGCAGTGAGTGTAGGTGCTATGCTTGGATCTTTTGCCTATTTTAATGTGGGTAATTATTTAAAAGTTAAGACAAATCCAGATATAACGGTTTCAGCAATTTCAGGTCTAATTATTATGATTATTTGTTTGAAGTTAGGAGAAAAGAAATTCACTTGGTTAAAAGAATGGGCTCTAACAATTGCAATGTTTGGAGGAGCAATTATTGGAACTTTAACATTTTAGAGTATAGGAGGACTATATAGATGAACATTTATGATGAATATATTAAAGATATTACAAAGATTGGTAGATTTACTATGCTTCTTGGGCTTGTTGTAAGTTTCCTTCCTCCAGCAGTTATGACTTGGGGATTTGGATTTAATCCTGGACTTGGAGCAATTATAGCTGGAGCAATTTCTCAGATATCGGTTTCGGGAGCTTTTTATTTTAGTGAACCTATTAGTTATTTTCCCATTGTAGGTAGAGCTGGATTATATATGGGATTTCTATCAGGGAATTTGGTAAACATGAGAATACCAGCAGCAGTATCAGCTTTAGAAGGATCAGGTTATAAATCTGGTACTGATGAAGGAGCAATTATGGGAACTATAGGAATCGGAGTTTCTATATGGGTTGGAATTGTATTTTTATTATTAGCTGTATTTGCTGGGCAAACTGTTTTATCTGCATTGCCTGAATCCTTTATGAAAATGTTATCGCTAATTATTCCTGCATTATTTGGTGGAGTTTTTGCTCAATTTGCAATAAAGTCACCAAAAACTGGTGCGTTTGCTCTTACAATTGCTTTCATAATGACAAAAATTGTAGCTTTTATTCCAGGTCAGCCATCATTTATAGTTACTTTAGTAGCAGTATTTTCAACAATTGCGTTTGCTAAAAATCAATTAAGTAAGCAAATAGATAATAAATAAATCTAAGTAAGTTACTAATAAATAAATATTAGGAGGTCATAGTCTTGAATAAAGAAAGATTATTAAACAACCTAGTTGAGATGTTAAAGATTCATTCACCTTCAAAAAAAGAAGGAAAGTATGCAAGCTATCTTGTTGAACTGCTAGAGGGAATGGGGGCATCAATATACTTGGATGAAGGATATTTACAATATGGTGGAGACTCACCTTCAATCATAGCTAAGTTTTCTGGTGACATAGAAGGTGATGGAATTACACTTGCTGCCCATATGGATGTAATAGAACCTAATTTAGATGTAGAGCCAATAATAGAAGATAATATTATTAGAACTAATGGAACTACTACATTAGGTGGAGATGATAAAGGCGGAATAGCGAGCATTATAGAAGTTTTAAGGACTATTAAAGAAGAGAAGATATCACACAAAGACATTTATGTTGTTTTAACACCTTGTGAAGAAGTAGGTATGCTTGGTGCAAAACATTTTAATTGGGAAAAAGTTCCTAAAGACATGATGCCTTCAAAAAATATGGTAGTTGTAGATAATGCTGGAGCTGCTGGAATTATTGCACATTCTGCTCCAAGTAAGTATGATATTGAAATTAATTTTCAAGGTAGAAAAGCCCATGCCGGAATAGAGCCTGAAAAGGGTATAAATGCTATTAGCCTTGCGTCTTATGCTTTATCTCGTATGGATATAGGCAGAATAGATGATTTGACTACATCAAATATTTCCACAATAAGCTCTGAATTCCCTTCAAATGTAGTTCCGGATATGTGTAGAGTTACTGGGGAGGTAAGAAGTCATTCAGAAGAAAGAATTCTAGAAATTATTGAATCCTATAAAAAGATATGTGAAGATGCAGTCGAAAAATTAGGCGGAATATATAAATTTGACTATAAATGTGATTATCCGGTATTGAAACCAAAGGATGATTTGAGTTTTGCCAAAGAATTCTCTAAAATATATGAAGAAATTAATGTCCCTGCTGAACTTAAGGTGATTGGAGGAGGATCAGATAGCAATATATTTGCTAAACAAGGATTTAATTCAATTATTATTGGAGTTGGAATGTATAAGGTGCATACTGTTGATGAGTATTTAGAGATTGATGAGCTATTTAAAACAACAGAGGCGATTATTAGATATATAAAAAAGGATGAACAGTAAAATGGGCATTGAAAAAGAAAAAATGAAATCTAAAGTAATTTCTGCGATTGAGGAAAATCGAAACTTGATTTTCGATATAGGTAGAAAGATTTATCAAAATCCAGAACTTGGCTATAAGGAATTTGAAACTACAAAACTTGTTAAAGAATTTTTCAAGAATGAATTAAATCTTAATGTAGTTGATAATATTGCCTATACCGGTTGCAAAGCTCAAATAAATGAAGATAAATCTGGCCCAAAGATTGCAGTTTTAGGTGAACTAGATGGTATAGTTTGTAATGGTCATCAAGATGCTTTAGATTCAGGAGCTTCACACACTTGCGGACATAACATACAGATTGCAGGAATGTTGGCTGTGGCAATTGGACTTATAAAGTCAGATGTATATAAGGAATTAGATGGCAAAATTGATTTTATTGCAACACCTGCAGAAGAATTTGTAGAACTGGATTACAGAAATAAACTTAAGGAAAAAGGAATTATCAAATATTTTGGGGGAAAACAAGAATTAATAAGAAATGGCACCTTTGATGATGTTGATATTTCCATTATGTTTCATGTTCTAGATACAGGAGATAAAAAGGTATTGGTTGGTCCAGTAAGTAACGGATTTATTGGAAAGGATGTTAGGTTTATTGGTAGAGAGGCTCATGCAGGTAATGCTCAGCACAAAGGAGTAAATGCACTGAATGCAGCATTATTAGCCATGAATAATATTAATGCTCAAAAAGAGACATTCCTAGATAGTGATAAAGTAAGGATTCATCCAATCATAACAAAGGGTGGAGACATTGTAAATGTAGTACCAGCAGATGTGCGAATGGAATCATATACAAGAGCGAGAACCGTACAAGCAATGATAGATGCCAATGAAAAGGTTAATAGGTCATTGATTGCTGGAGCCATGGCTGTAGGTGCAAATATTGAAATCAAGGAATTACCAGGATATTTGCCAATGCTAAAACATCAAAATATGGAAGTGATATTATTTAAGAATCTGTTAAGTCTTGGAATTCCCCAAGATGATATAATACAAGGAGGAGATTTTACAGGCTCCTTTGATTTAGGTGATGTATCCCATATTATGCCGACTTTACATCCTATGTTCGGTGGCATAAGGGGAGAACTTCATTCAAAAGAATATTGTATAGTTGATGAGGAGTACCTCTATCTGGAGCCAGCTAAGGCATTAGCTTTAACCATAATAGATTTGCTCTTTGATAATGCAAAAGAAGCTAAGAATATCCTTAAAGATTTTGTTCCCGCTATGACAAAAGAAGAATACCTTAGTTTTATGGATTCAAATGATAAGATCATAAAAAAGGAGTTTTTAGATAAATAGATTTACATTTTAAAAGGAGTTTTCCTTATTATTAGACTCATTTCCTTCTCATTTGGAACCTATCGTTTTTATTTGAATATAATATATTGAGTTATAATTCAAATAAGGGAGGTTAAACCATGGAAATTAATCAAATAACATGCCCTACAGGATCAACACCATATATTATAAAAGCAGGAGATACATTCTTCCAAATAGCTAGAACCTTTGGAATATCTCTTAATGCTTTAATAGCAGCTAACCCTGGGGTAGATCCAAATAGATTGTTTATTGGTCAAGTAATTTGTGTACCAACAGCTGCTCCACCGCCACCTATATCTAGCTGTCCTACTTTAAGTATTGGCAGTAGAGGAGCTTCAGTAGCACAACTTCAAGAACTTCTAAGGAATGCAGGATTTAATCCAGGAGCTATAGATGGTATCTTCGGCACTGGAACACAGGCAGCCGTTATAGCATTCCAAAGAAGTAGAAATCTTGTACCTGATGGAATAGTGGGTAGAATGACATGGACTGCACTTGGTGTAAATTGTGCTCCGACTACAACCTGTCCTCCAGGAACATTTGCCTATACAGTTAGAGCAGGAGATACTTTCTTTACTCTTGCACAAAGATTTAACACTACAGTAGATGCTATTCAACGTGCTAATCCAACTGTGAATCCAAATAGCCTACAAATAGGTCAGGTAATTTGCATACCTTAATCTAAAAATTAATTAGATGATATAAGCTAGGGATATTCTCAAAACTGATGTTGAGAATATCCCTTTGTCTGTTTTATTCACCTTTTTGTAACCATCTAAATAATTGACATATTTTTTTATATAAGATAAACTAATAGGATAGAATATAATTGAAAGAGTTATTTTGAGGAGGTTTTGTTAAAGTGTCCACTAAGTATATATTCGTTACAGGTGGAGTAGTTTCATCCTTAGGTAAAGGTATTACAGCTGCTAGTTTAGGGCAGCTTTTAAAGAGCAGAGGACTTAAGGTTACTATTCAAAAATTTGATCCATATATAAATGTTGATCCAGGGACTATGAGCCCTTATCAACATGGTGAAGTGTTTGTTACCGACGATGGTGCAGAAACAGATTTAGATTTAGGTCATTATGAGAGATTTATTGATGTAAATTTGAGTAAATATAGTTCGGTAACTTCTGGTAAGATTTATTGGTCTGTACTTAACAAAGAGAGAAAGGGGGAATACAACGGTAGAACTGTTCAGGTAATTCCTCATATTACAAATGAAATCAAAGAAAGAATTATAAGAGCATCTAAGGAAAGAGATGTAGATATTGTAATCACTGAGATAGGTGGAACTGTAGGAGATATAGAATCCTTACCTTTTTTAGAAGCTATTAGACAAATAAAATATGATGTAGGCAAAGAAAATGTAATGTATATCCATGTAACTCTAGTACCGTTTTTATCTAAGGCGGGAGAGTTAAAAACTAAGCCTACACAACATAGCGTGAAGGAGCTTAGAGGCCTTGGTATTCAGCCTGATGTACTTATTTGTAGGACAGAGGTTCCTCTAGCTAGGGATTTGAGGGAGAAAATTGCTTTATTCTGTGACTTAGCTCCATCAGAAGTCATCGAAAATAGCGATGCTTCTACTATATATGAGATTCCTCTAATGTTAGAGAGAGAAGGTCTTCCGCAATTAGTCATAGATCATCTTAATTTAAAATGTGGAGAACTAGATTTATCTGAGTGGAATGAAATCGTTGATAGAGTAAATAATCCACAGGGTAAGGTGAAAATTGCTTTAGTAGGTAAATATGTTGAATTAAAAGATGCTTATATTTCTGTATCCGAGTCCTTAAATCATGGTGCCATAGCAAATAATGTGGAAGTTGAGATTAAGTGGATACATGCTGAGGAAATAAACAACGATAATTGTAATGAGTTATTGTCTGATGTAGATGGAATTTTAGTTCCAGGCGGATTTGGTGATAGGGGAGTAGAAGGTAAGATATCAGCTATTAAATATGCAAGAGAAAATAAGATTCCTTATTTAGGCATATGTTTAGGTATGCAGTTAGCTGTTATAGAATTTGCTAGAAATGTAGCAAATCTCAAAGGGGCTCATAGCTCTGAACTTAATTCAAGCACCGACTATCCAGTAATAGATTTGATGCCAGAGCAAAAGGATATAGATACTCTTGGTGGAACCATGAGATTAGGTTTATATCCATGTAAGATTAAAGAGGATACTAAGGCTTTTGAAATATATAATGATGAAATTATATATGAAAGACATAGACATAGATATGAGTTTAATAATGAATATCGGGATAAGCTAGAGGAAGAAGGACTTATTATATCTGGGGTATCTCCTGATGAAAGATTAGTTGAGATGATTGAATTAAAAGATCATCCTTGGTTTGTAGCAGTTCAATATCATCCAGAATTTAAGTCTAGACCAACAAAAGCTCATCCATTGTTTAGAGAATTTATTAAGGCAGCGATAAAAAGATAGTGAATAGTTAATAGTGAAGAGTGAATAGTTTTAAGTAAAGATTTAGAGTCTTTTAAACTATTCACTATTAGTTATTAGTTATTCACTAAATAAAAGGGGGGGCTATATGTGAAAATTAGAAAAGGTTGGAAAAAGGGAGTTACTACAATTTTAGCTTCAGCAATATTAGTATCATCTATCCCAAGCTATGGTGCAGCACCTAGATTTAAAGATGTACCTACTACTCATTGGGGTTATAACTACATTGAAGAGATGGCAAGCTTAGGATATATAAAAGGTATTGGTGATGGGACTAAATTTGATCCAGAGGGAAAACTTAATTTTGATGCAGCTATGAGCTTATTGGCTAGGTTAACTAATCCTACAACAACAGAGAAAAATAATGCTTCCTATGCTTATAATGCTTTATTGAATGAACTTAAGATAGAAGATTGGGCTAAGGAAGGACTAGCTATAGCTTTATATAAAAATATAATTACAGAATCACAACTAAGAACTGCCAGTAAAAATGGACAAATCAAAAAGCCAATTAGTAAAATAAATACCTGTGAATATTTAGTTAAAGCTATGGGTTTAGAAGATACTGCTAAAAACAAACAAATAGTATCATTGACTTATAAAGATGTAATGAGTATGTCTGCTATTCAAACTAAATATGTATCTGTTTTAATAGATGTTGGAGTATTAGATCCTAAGGGACAAGGAGACGGTACATTTGGTCCTAATACTCAACTGACAAGAGCTGTAATGGCTAAGATGATGTCCACAGCTTATGATTATATGAAAGGCAATCCTACAACGCCAACAACTCCTACTATTCCTACTACTCCTGAAACGCCAAAGGATGAGACTGAGACGTTGAGAACTGTAATGATAAAGATTTCAGATGTAGGAGTATATAAATTCTTAATGGTAGAAGATGTTCGCGGTGGAGAAGTTGCCTATCAAGTAATGAATAACACATCTATAACTGTAGATGGAAAGGCAACTACTTATCTTGGATTAGCCGAAGGGCAAGAAGTAGAGTTGAGTATTAAGAAGGGGACTAAAGAACTTATATCAGTTAAAGCAACATCCCTTGAAGAAGAAATATCAGGTAAGATAAAATATTTAAACTCTTCTACATCTAAAATCACTGTGGAATATACAGAGGATAAGAAGACTATATCTAAAGACTTTACTGTAGACAAAGATGCAGATATATATTTAGATGGTAAGTCGGTATATTTGAAGAATTTAAAAGAAGGAGATTTAGTAGAGTTAAAGATTAAAAATGGAGTAATATATGATATTGAAGCTGAGAGTAAAGAAAAGAAGGTAGAAGGTATCATAAAGGAAATAACTCCTGTTAAAGATAGTAGAGATAAAGAATATAATATCACTATAGTTGATTCTAAAGATAACACATATAAGTTTTTAATCGATAGTAAAACTTATATAACTAGGAACAGTAGAGTGGTAAAGCCAGAGGATTTAAAGTTAAAGGATGAAGCTTATATCATAGCTGAATACGATGTGGTTAAGGATATAGAGGCAAAAGTAGTTAAGAAGAACATTAAGGGTCAAATTCGAGGACTAAATATTGCATTTAATCAAAATACGGAAGTAACTATTTTAAATCAAGAAACTAAGAAGGAAGAAAGATACATTTTAGGCAAAGATGTGTATATTAGAGTTGACAGAGTAATTACAAATTCTCGTGACTTGAGTGTAGGCCATTATGTAGAAGTAGTGACAGAAGGCGATGAAATTGTTGAAATAGAGGCAGATTCTAAGGGTCTAGAAGCAAGTATGTTAGGTAAGATACAATATATTAATTCTAGAACTAGGGAGATAACTCTATTAATTGAAAATTTTGATTTAGATAGCTCAAAATATGGTGATGAAATAGCAGTCTATGTTAAATCAGATGTAGTAGTTGCTGATAGAAACCTAAAGTCAATATCTTTTTTAGATTTACGAAGAGGAGATAGGATAAATGTAATTGGTAGCTATGATGGTTTTTCATTTATAGCAAATACTATACAATTGAGATAATATTAAACTAATTAAAATAGTCCAGTGGGTTGTAGATTCAAACCACTGGACTATTTTTTATAGTAGATAGGAAGCTCTACTTTTGTCTTTTTATTTTAACAACTTGATTAAAGGAGTTCTAAGGAATCACCTCCAAATGCTTCTCTTGGAGGCTTTTTCTTATTATACTTAAAAGAAAATGGAAATTTTTCATAATTTGTTATATAATGATATATGTGTGGCATATCTTAAAATATGCTAAATATGCAAAAAAGGGGGTAGAGAAGATGAAGAAGTCAATATTGGCAGTTGCTCTAGTTTTAGCTATGATGCTTACTTTAGTTGGCTGTGGTGAAAAGGCTCCAGTATATAATGATAGTACATATGAGGGTACTGGGCAAGGAAATAATGGAGATATCACAGTTTCAGTAGAAGTAAAGGATGGAAAGATTGCAGATGTAGAGGTAGTATCTCATGAAGAGACAGAAGGAATCTGTGAGCCTGCAATAGAACAAGTACCTGAAAGTATAGTAGAGAAAAATTCAACAGAAGTTGATACAGTATCAGGAGCTACTAATACTAGTAACGGTATTATAGAAGCTGTAAATGCCGCACTTGAAGGTGCGAAATAATAAATAGAATAAAAAAGGCTGCTTTCCTATAGGAAAGCAGCCTTTTACGAAGAGAGACTAAGTAGTCTCTTTTTTAGTCTATTCTGTTCTTATAGCTTCCAATGCGGATAAGTTCATAGCACGTCTAGCTGGGAAGTATCCTGACATTATTCCTATAAGGGCTGAGAATCCCATGGCAGCAAAGATTAACCATATTGGGATTATAGATATCTTTGTAGCTCCATAGGCACCTATAGCCTGACCAAATTGTCCACTAAATTTATTTATAAGGAAGGATATCAAATAGGAAAATCCTACTCCAAAAACACCTCCCGTGAGGCCTATAAGTGCCGATTCAAATAAGAATAGTCTCTTTATATCCTTAAGGGAAGCACCTATTACCTTCATTACTCCAATTTCTTTAGTTCTTTCATATATGCTCATTACCATGGTATTTGTAATACCTATAGCTGCTACTAGGAGTGATACTGCACCGATACCACCTAGTACAGCTTGGATTACTGCAGCTTGTTTTTTCATGGATTCTAGCTCATCGTTCAAACTATAGGCTTCATATCCCATTTCTTTGATTTGTTTTTGAACTTCCTGAACATTTTTCATATCGTTGACTTTAACATCTACTTTATTATATCCAGTTTCTTTTTTTCTGCCTGGTTGAGGTTTTTGATTTTCAGCTTTTTCTTTTTCTTTTAGAAGTTTTTGTACTTCTGTAATAGGCATATATATTCCATATCCTGTTTGCCAATCACCCTCAGTTAATACACCTGCAACCTTAATTTTATATTCTTTATAGCTTGGTTTCTTCTCTCCAGGACTAGACCAACCATAATTTGGGTCTAAGGTAAGGGTCATTCTATCTTTCATAAGGTTTATTTTTGGTTCTCTCCAAACCCTTGACTTCGGTTCATAGAAACTATCTTTCATTCGCCCGCCAAATACTACTGTTAACTCATCATTTTTACTTAGGAGTCTGCCTTCTGCTACTTCGAATCCAAAGGCTTCCATAGAATCAGGATCTATTCCTCTAATAGGAGCATTGGATAGGTATCTCCCATTAATTATGGAACCATGGGCTTCTAGCATTGGACTTACAGCTGCAACATTAGGTATTAATTTAAATGAGGCTACAGCTTTGTCATCTAAGACTGCTTGCTTTTGTCCAGGCTGTTCCACCCAACTCTTTTGAACATTTATAGTAGTCAAGCTGCCCCATTGAGCTATTTGCTCTTCAAAGGATTTACTCATTCCAAAGCCAAGGCTAAGCATTACTATAATGGAGCTAGCTCCTATGATTACTCCAAGGACTGTAAGAAAGGTTCTTAGTTTTCTTCTCCACAGATTTTTTATTCCCATTCTAAATAAGTCTAAATTACTCATCTAGGGCCATTTCCTTTTCTTTTTTCTTTTTCTTGTAGAAAATAAAACCTCCTACTCCAGCTCCTATGATTACTAAACTAATCCATAGCCATTTAGATTTGAGAATTCCCTTGATTCCACCAGATTTCATATCATCTGGAGGTGGCATTTCACCAGGGAATTCCTCCATTGGAGGCATTTCTGTTACATTTAGTGTAAATTCTTTTCTTAGTTCTTGCTTCTGACCTGTGGAGTCTTCGTAGGTAAAGAGTACAGCACCTGTTAATTCACCAGGTTGAGATGGTATTACCATTCCTTCAAAAAATTCACTACTACCACTATCGAAATTACCAACATAATAGCTTCCGTTTTCAGTTTGGAAATCTCCTTCTAATTTGACCATCATATTGTATAGAGTGACTTTACCAGTATTATAGAACTCCAATGATACTGGTAGTGGCTGACCTACCATTGCATCAGGATAAAGCTGTAATTCTGCAGTTTCTAGTCTTGATTGTTGGACTACAGGAACTCCAATTAACTCAATATCTTTTAATTCAGTACCTTCACTATCTTCGTATTCAAAGTTTGCTGTTATAGTATGAGTCTTTGCAATGGCATCTGGTACAGTAAACATAGTAATAGTTTTTTCAACTCTACCTTTAGGTGGTATGGAGTCGATATAGAAAGTATTTGAGCTATCTACTGGTGTAAATGCAGAATTACCGGCCTTTTCAGTATCCTTGGTAGCACCAGATTCTGCTGTTAAAAATATTTTTATGTTTTTTACAGCCTTATTGCTAGAAGTATTATAGAAGGAAAGAGTCATCTCAAAATTTTCTCCAGCTTTAACAAGTTGTGGCTGGAAACTATATTTATCTATGATTAGCTTTGGTTTGCCCTTAGTAGAATCTCCAGTTTCTGGTGCTACGACAAATACACCTACGAATTGTTCAACTGTATCTTCTTTTCCTAAATCATCTACATATTTTACTGTAATTTTAATAGGATAGTTTTTAGTTTCAGAGGCTTTTGTAGTTAAAAATTTAAAATTAACTTTTTCTGTAGCACCTTTAGCCAAGGAGTTAAGCTTTATAGTGCTTACTGTCTTAGGTACTACTCCACTTTGGTCTTCACTGCTAGCTGTGATGACCACATTCTTTGCATCTGCTTGCCCTTGATTTCTTATATCAAAACTTATATCTACTTCTTTATTTTGACCAATGGAGCCTGTAGGAGAAACTAAGTTCTCTATTATTAGATTAGAAGATTGACCTTTATTTCCAGCAACAGTTATAAAGAAGTTACTCTTATCTTGTATAGCTTGGTTTTTTGCATCCTTATAGGATAAGTCTAATTTTAGCTCATAGCTTCCACCTGCTAATGTTTTTGAAGATTTCAATTCAAAATATATATAGGTTTTCTTGCCAGATTCTAGAGATTGAACTGTCTTATAGTTTACACCGTTTGCTAATGTAAATCCTTCATTGGTTAGACCTTCTAGAGTTACTCTTAGATCCTTTGCAATGGCACTGCCTATATTTCCTATCTCAAAGCCTACGGCAATAGTTTCCCCTGCATTAACAGTAGAAGAAGGCATGATATCTACTCTATTGACTACTAATTGTGGTGAAGTCTTATCTTGTGCCACTCTGATGTTGATATTTTCTGTTAATGTGAATTTTTGTGGTTGTACATATTCTCTAGACCCATCTTCTTTATCAATATAATATCCTTCATTATAATAAGTTATATTTAGTGGTAATGAATAATTTTTACCATCAGCTGATTCATCTACTTTTACTCTAAAAGATAAGGTTCCTGTACTGCCATCCCTAAGATTTCTAATACTATCATGTGAAGAGCCATCGACATAAACTACTCCAGTGGATTCACCACTTAAGCTTCCAGAAATATTAGTTGCATAACCATTTCCAGTATTTGTAAGTTGCACTGATACAGAGACAGTTTCTCCTGCCTTTGCAGTATAGGTATTTGAATTACTGATTACTAAATTAGGATTTCCTTCACCATAGGCAAATCCTATATTTGGCACTTGAAGTATAACTAATAATACTGCTAAAAAAATACTTAAAACTCTTTTCATCTAATTTACTGCCCCCTTTATTATGTTTTCATTTTCTGTAATCTTTTCTATATGTCCATCCCTTAGATATACTACCCTATGTGCATAATCAGCGATCTCTACATCGTGAGTTACTATAATTAGGGTTTGTTTAAATTCGTAAGCCATTCCAGTGATTAGATTCATAATCTCAAGTGTAGTTCTTGTATCTAGATTTCCTGTAGGCTCGTCAGCAAATACTATTTGTGGCTTACCTACAAATGCTCTTGCAATACTTACCCTTTGCTGTTGTCCACCACTCATCTCAGAAGGTTTATGGTGAAGTCTTTTTTCTAGTCCTACATCAATTAACATTTGTTTTGCCATCTTCTCTCTTTTAGCTTTTGGTATCCCTTGGAAAGTAAGACCTAGACTTACATTTTCTAAAGCTGAAAGAGTAGGGATTAGATTATAGGATTGAAATACAAAGCCTACATATTTTTGACGAAATTTAGTTACATCTCTTTCATTCATCTTGTGTATTGGATACTTGCCTATGGTAATTTCACCCTTGGTGGGTTTTTCTAAACCTGCCATCATGTTCAATAGTGTAGACTTACCAGATCCAGATGTACCAAGTAAACATATAAATTCTTCTTTTCTAATGGATAGAGATACATTATCAAGGGCAATAATTTTTTCATCTCCCATTCTATATACCTTTCTTAAATTGTTTAATACAATTAGATCCTCCAAAAATTAGCTCACCCCCATGTAATTATTGCTAACTCCATTTTACCATAATATAGTTTATTAAATAGTTACAATATTATTAAAGTTTGTATACCTATCTTACAGTTTTGTAAGAAGCGGTGAAGGCACATATATGGCTGAAGTTGACTTTTAGGAGTCTATATTTTTGTTAAATTAAAGGATTTTTATTTTTTATGTCGAATATTTATATACCATAAGGAGATAGAAGAGGGTGAAGGTATGAAACTTATAGAATTAAGGGAATTTTGTAAAGAAAATATTTTAGATGAAAAGATATTTATAGTTCCAACAAGGACCATAGGAATGCAAATCGTAAATAAGATGGCTAGAGATGGCTATCCTTCTATAAATCTTAGGACAGTGACTCCACAGGGCTTAGCCTTTGAGATATGTGAAGAATATATTGCAAATAACAATAAATTGATAATTGACGATATTCTAGGAAACAATTTGATCATAGGCATACTTAAGGATTTATCTAAGTTAGATTCAGACAGTTTTTTCTTCAGACCAAATCTAATAGATTCAAAAACTGCTGAAGAAGTATATAAGGTAATAATGGAGTTAAAATACAGTGGATTAGAACATTTTCCAGAAGTAAAGAATCTAGACAAGATATATATGGAATACAAAGCTAGACTAAAGAAATTAAATGCTGTAGATTACTGTGACATAATTATTGAAGCATCAAATTCATCAAATATAAATCTATATCAGGAAAAGAAAATAGCTATAGCATCTAATATTGAATTTAATAATGTGGAAGAAATATTATTTAAGAAATTCAAAAATTGCACAAGGATTAAAATGCCTGTTAAATCAGTTGAAGGTCATCCAAAGAATTATTATTATAAAGAAGATTCAGGAAAGGCAGAATTTGAAAATAAGAATATTAAGTTTTATGAAGGCTATGGAACAAAGGAAGAAATAGGGATTATTTTAGAGGACATCAAGAGAAAAAGAATCCCACTTGATGAAGTAGTTATAGCATATACCAATAGTAAATATGTCAATTTGATTAATATTGAATTGGACATACATAGAATACCTGGAAACTTTGGTGGAGGTTTAAATATTGAATCCAGCAGTGTTTATAGATTTATAAATACTATTTTTGCATGGGCTGTAAATTATTATAATATAAAGGAAATAAGACCTATTTTTATCAATGATGACATTAAAATAGATAAATTTTCTGCCCCTGAAATGTACGAAGAACTAGTAGAATGTAAGATTGTATCCTTAAAGGAAAACTATGATAGAGTATTAAGATTAGAAGATGATACTAATAAAGACATAGAAAGAGATAAGAATTTAAATGAATTTCAAGTAGAGAAAAGAATTTGGCTTAAAGAATTTTTTAAAGGGCTATTTGAAGCTATACCAAGAGATGAGTATATTAGATTTGATCAATGTATTCCAAAGTTTATGAGCTTAATAACAAGGTATGTAAAGAATGTAAATAAATATGATGGAGCTGCAAAACAGGTAGTCTTAGAAACTCTGGATAAAATTGGAGATATTAATATGGAAGTTAGTAGGCATGAGTATTTTGATATAGTTCTATCCTATATTAAACAAAGCAAGATACTTAGATCCCAACCTCAGCCGGGAAGTATATTTATTACAAGTTTTAAAAGCGCAGGATATACGGGAAGAAAGAATCTTTATTTAATAGGATTAGATAGTACTAGTTTATCTAATAAGGTAGTAGAATCACCTATTCTGCTTGATACGACCAAAACTAGAATATCTGACAAGATTTCCTTTGCAAATGATAATTATGAATATAAAAAGTATAAGGTAAAAGAATTATTAACGGCTGATTTTGAGAACATATCCATAGGTTATTCAAACTTCGATACGGTCAACATAAAAGTACAATCGCCATCTCAAATATATAATGAGTTAAAGGATATAATGGGAGAAAGAAAACAAGAGAAATATGAGGAAAAGAAAAGAGTAATTCAAGGGAGAGATATGGTTAAATCTGCAACCTCACTGGAGACCTTGGCTGAATGCCCTAGGAAATTTTATCTTAAAAATATAATGGGCTTAAGTGCTAAAGAAGATGTAGATATTAGAGTTGATAGATGGCTTGATGGAGTAACAAAGGGCATCATAGTACATGAAGTGTTAGATAGTTATTTTAATTTAAATGAAGAAGAACAGACTAAAGAGAAAATAGTGGAATTAGTGGAGAAACAGTGTATTGAATCAGCAAAGGATAATGTCTGTCTGCTTCAAGAGATATATCTAAGAGAAAAACAAAATTTAATAAATGCATGTCAAAATATAGTAGATATTGCAAATAATGATAGTGAATGGATAGTACTAGTAAATGAATTATCCTTTGGAGATAAAAGAGGGAAGAATAATAAAATATTTGGTGTACTTCCTAAACAGAGGATAGATATTATGGGATTAGAATTAGATATATCAGGATCTATAGACAGGGTGGATATAAATAATATAGATAAGAATGTATTCAGAATTGTGGATTATAAAACAGGAAGTATGGATAACTTTGAAAAAAGATTAAGGTTTTCCACAGGTAGAGGTAAAAATAAAGACTACAATTATTCAGAAACACAAAAACTTCAGTATTATATTTATAAAAAAACATTAGAGAAAATATTAGAATCTAAAAAAGATATATCCTTAAGACCAGAAGTATGCAAATTTACTTATATATTTGAAGGGCACGAAAAGAATGGGGTTATTGATTTAGATTTCAGTGAAGAATTTATAAATGTAATAGAAAATAGAATAAAGACTTTATTAGATATGGATATATTAGAGGAACAATCTCAAGTAATATTTGATTCAAAGGGTATATGCAGATATTGCGATTATAGTCCTATATGTATGGTGGACAAGGGTTTAACTAAGGTAGAAGAGGAGGGAGGATATGATAAATAAAGAGGAACTAATAAGAGAAGAAATGAAAAAGAGAGAAGAAATAATAAAGATCTTTGATAAAAATTATCTTTTAGAAGCAGGAGCTGGTGCAGGAAAGACCACTATAATTGTGCAACGGATTATCAATCATATTATTACATCAGAAATAAATCCTGCTAATTTAGTAGCAATTACATTTACTAAAGCAGCGGCAACTGAATTAGCAGAAAGGATTCAATTAAATGCTCTGGAATATCTTAAAGGAGAAACTAATCCAGAAATAATTCAAAGGCTCAAAGCCGTAGATAAGATATTTATCGGAACTATACACTCCTTTTGTGAGTTAATTTTAAGAGAAATGCCCTTTGATGCTGACATCACTCCAAATTACCAAATAATAGAAGATGATGAAGAGTTCCATAATGAAATATGGTATAGGTTTTTAAGGGATAAAGAGAAAGAATATAAAAAGATTATAGATTTACTGTCAAAGGTAAATATTGATTATAAAGAATTGAGAAGTAAGGCAATTTTAGCTCTTGAAAATCCGGACATTAGATTTAGTGGCTATGAAGATGATGATTATAAATTTGAGGAAATCGAAAAGGAATTTGAAGATATAAAGAAGGATTATGGGTATTTAAATATAGAGCCTTTTAAGAATAATTCTAATCTAGCGAAACTGTTTCGCTCCATATTAGAAGAAAAACAAAGTCTAATAAATTATCTAGATAGTATTCTAAAGGAATATGGTAAGGAAGAGTTTGATATAGAAGGGATATTTGAAAAAGTTATTGCTAAAAAGTACTGGAACTTAGATAATGCTCATGAATATAAGAATTTAATCGAAGGAATTTATGGTATATATTATAAACTAAATGCTATGGTATATAATTATTGCACAGAGTTTATCAATATGGCTGTAGATTATAAAAAAGAAAGATATCGAGGGAAACTTACCTTCAATGAGCTATTGTATAGGGCTTCTAAATTAATTAAGGAATCTCCATCAGCTAGAAAACATTTTAAAAATAAATATAAACATTTCTATATAGATGAGTTTCAAGATAGTGCGACACGTTAGTAGCTGAAAAGGCTATTCACCATCATTAGATGGGAGAACTTACATTCCGAGGTATCAAATGAAGGAGTAACGCCCTGAAGGGTCCCATTAATCCTCCGAATAGCGTCGGATTTGCAAGAATGAAGATGTTATGAGCTCGGTGAAGTCGGCTGAGAGTTGCCCTAAGTAAGAGCAATCTTACAGGAACAATGTCCAGAGGTGGATGTCGCAACCTATAGGTCGGATGTCTATAAAATGCTCATGGTGAGAATCGTATACTATTAAAAGGTATACTGACGAAATCCCGAATGAAAGGGTCTAAAGGAATAGATATCAGAAATGGTATTCTTACTATTGTAAGGTTAGTGAGGTAAAGTAAAAAGTTGTCTTTATGAAATACCTTATAGTGTTACAGGCACTATCAAGCTAACAGGCTCAGAGGGAAACCTAAAAGCATATGCAAAGATAGGAATGTAGGAACGTGGTAAGCCAGTGACAAGGAGAGCTTGCCCTCGATGAATTGTTGATAAGGAAAGGCGAAACTTGCTATAACTTATCTTAACGCTGGTGAAAGTAGTGGCACAGTACCAATGAAGCGATGATAATAAGTCGTGGAGGGATAGCCACAAGTCGAAGTATACACGAAAATTTAAAAGTGCAATATTCATTAGGTTCGAGTATGACTAAAAGAAACGAAAACCAATTCGAAAGATAAGGTGATTAGTTGACTGATGACGACAGGGAAAAATACGAAGAAAAAGAAAAAACTAAGAAACAATGAATATTATGATTTACAAGGTATGTTTGATGACTTATATGACAAGAGCAAAAGAAATTACAACTTTACAAAACTCTTGGAACTAATTACAGATGACAGAAATATTCAATTAGCCTACAGAAATATAAAGAGAAACAAAGGTAGCAAAACAAAAGGCACAAATGAAAATACGATAGTAGAAATAGCTGAAAACGAACCACAAAAGCTTGTGAATTACGTTAAGGGAAGATTAAGTAACTATAAACCGCATCCAGTTAGAAGAGTAGAAATACCAAAACCTACTGGTGGAATAAGACCGTTGGGAATTCCAACGATAGAGGATAGATTAATACAGCAATGTATATTGCAAATATTAGAACCTATCTGTGAAGCCAAATTTTATAACCATAGTTATGGATTCAGACCTAACAGGAGTGCCCATCACGCAATTTCAAGAGCCATGACATTAGCAAATATAAACAAACTACATTATGTAGTTGATATAGACATTAAAGGGTTCTTCGATAATGTAAATCATGGAAAGCTTCTTAAGCAAATGTGGACTCTGGGCATAAGGGATAAAAGATTGGTTTCAATTATCTCCAAAATGCTTAAAGCTGAAATAAAAGGTGTGGGAATACCTGATAAAGGTACACCACAAGGAGGAATTATCTCTCCATTACTATCAAATATAGTGCTGAATGAATTAGATTGGTGGATAGCAAGTCAATGGGAGAATTTAAAAACCAGAAGTAAACTTGTAACCAACAAAAAGAAGCCAGGCGGGAAAATTATTATAGATAAAGCCCCTAAGTACTTGGCTCTTAGAAAAACCAATCTTAAAGAAATGTTTATCGTAAGATACGCAGACGATTTTAAAATATTCTGTAGAGACTATGATACAGCAGTAAAAGCTTTTGAGGCTACTAAACAGTGGTTAAAAGAGAGATTAGGATTAGACATTAGTCCTGAAAAATCAAAAATCACAAATTTGAACAAAAACTATACTGAATTCTTAGGTATAAGACTTAAAGTAGTTCCCAAAGGTGAAAAGTATGTAGTTAAATCCTATATGAGTTACAAAGCAAAAGAGAAAGTTATCAAACAATTTAGAAGTAGTATTAAAAGGATGCAAAAATCGCAATTAAAAACTGATGTCAATAAGTTTAATGCCTCAATTTTAGGCAGACAACAGTATTATAGCGTAGCAACACATGTATCCAAAGACTTCGCACAAATCGATTTCTTAGTCAAAAAGAACCTTAAAAACCGAACAAGTAAAATACGAACAAAAAGTGGTGCAATTACAAAGGCATATACAAAATTCTATAGCGACCATAAAGGTAAAAAGATATTCTTGCTTGGACAGATAATCTTCCCAATATCATTGGTAAAAACAAAACCTCCATGGAACTTTTCACAAGAAATATGTGACTATACGGAGGAAGGTAGAAGGTTAATACATGCACAGCTAAACAAAATAAATATCAGAGTATTAAATTACCTGATGTACAACCCAGTAAGAGATGAAAGTATTGAATATAATGATAATAGAATCTCACTATACTGTGGACAAAATGGAAAATGTGCAATAACTGGAAGACCATTGGAAATAGGAGATATGGAAGTCCATCATAAGAAGCCAAGAGAATTAGGCGGAACAGACGCATATGAGAACTTAACCTTTATATTAAAGAATTGCCATAAATTAATACACGCCACTAATACAGAGACTATTGAAAAATATTTCAAGTTATTAAATCTTAACAAAAAAGAAATAGATAAAATTAACAAACTTCGTATAAAAGTCGGTAATTGTACCATTTAAATAAGTAATGTATATTCGATGGAACGCTGTATGACGGGAAACTGTCACGTACAGTGTGGAGCGGGGGAAAAGTCGGAGATAATATCAAAGATTTACCTATCGCTATCAGATCCTATGCAGGCTGAATTAGTGCTTCACTTGACTGATAAAGAAGTTGAGTATAATGGTGTAAAGCGTTGGCAGGATTGTAAACCTGTACCAGGTTCCTTATTTGTAGTAGGTGATCCCAAACAATCTATATATAGATTTAGAAGAGCAGATATTACAATATATAATCAAGTAAAAGAAATAATATCAAATAATGGAGAGGTAGTACATTTAGATATTAATTTTAGGTCATCTGATGATATATGTAATTGGATAGAATCTACATTTAGGAATAAAGATAATATTGGCTTTGGATTTGATGAATATTCTACTGATGTGCAGGCTGGATTCACAGGTATATTGAGCTTATGGAATAACGAAGATTTAGAAGGACAAATAGTAAAAGGAACTTATAAATACAATTATCCAGAAAAGGAAGATCAAGAATATGTGGCTAATATTGTAGAAGATATCTTAAGGAATTACTATATTACTGAAAAGGTTAGAAAAAGAAAAGAAGAAATAATAGATGGGGAGAAGGATTATTATAATATCAATAGAAAAGTAAAAGAAGGAGATATAATGATCCTCACAAAGACTAATGAGGAAACGGGATTTTATCTTAAATCATTGAAGGATAGAGGTATATCTGCTGTATTGGCAGGAGAGAAAAACCTTGGAGACACTAGAGAGGTTTTGAATCTATTTATTTTGATAGATTCCTTAGTTGATTATAGAGATAATATAAAAGTAGTATCAGCTTTGAGAAATTCCTTTTATTTAGATTTAGAAACTATAGAATTGTTTATGGAGGATAATAAAAATTTATCACAATTTATTTTCTTCAGAAATAAGATTGATGAAATTAAACACTTAAGTATTAAAAAGGCATTTAGCCATATGAATGAAATTGTTGATTTATCAAGAAAACTTAACCCAATAGCCTTTATTGAAAGAGTTGTAGAGAGTCAGATTGGTGTTTATGATATTCATAGACAATATGAGAGATTGGAAAGAAGAGATGCGGATTCTGCTCTTAGGCAAACTATAGAAATTTTAAAATTGAAAAACTGTGGCAGTATATATGAAATAAGAGAAGAATTAAAAAAAATAACAAGGGATAAGGTAAATTATGAATTGCCTATAAGTAAAGAAGAAGCAGAGAATGCTGTAAGAATAATGAATATTCATAAATCAAAGGGTTTGGAAGCTAATATAGTTATACTAGTTGGTGCACATAAAAAAAGAACTGTTTCTTCTAATACTCACTATGTTCAAAAGGATGAGAATAATAGAAGTATTGGGTTCATAGTTTATGCAGGAAGCCATAATATCCTTGGACCAAAAGAAATGGAAAGAAAAGAGAGAGAAAAACTCTTTATGGAAGCAGAAGTTGACAGACTTTTATATGTAGCAGCTACTAGGGGAAAATCAGTATTGATTGTAGCTGATGCTATTGATGAGAGAAGTTTCTTATATCCTCTATCTAAAAATATAAATAAGGAAATAAAGCTAGAAAATGAAATAGAAACTAAAATAAAAGATTTAATGATATCTGAAGAAAAGAAAAGAGAATTAGATATCACTAAGGATTTAAGAATAATAAAAGAGATATCTAGTCCTAGCTATTTAAAAGTTACGCCATCCCAGTTTGAATTAGGGAGAGATGATGTTAGAGAATCTGGTTACGAGAGGAAAAGGAAAATATATATAAGCCCTAGACTTAGAAATACTAGAATATTAAAACCGAAGGTTATGGGGCCTAGGGGTAAGATATATGGCAGCATTATACATAGAGCCATAGAAATTCTAATTAAGAAAAGTAATAAATTAAATAATGTTAGTGAAGATGTTATTGATTATGCTTTAAATATATCAATTAATGAAGGTATGGACAATTTAGAAATTAATAAAACAAATATTGGATTATTCTATTCTATTGCTAATAATAGAGTTGAAGAAATACTTAATATTGCAATTGAAAAAGGAAACAAAGGGGCTAGGGACATAATTAAAAGAAAGATTTATAAATATGCCAGAAAAATATTAAATAATTTTATAAACAATGAAGATATCTTAGAACTTTTTAGAAATGCAAAGAAAGTATTTCCTGAATTATCCTTCACCATAGCAATAGATGAGAAGAACGAAGCTGCTTTAAATAGGATATTAAGCTTTTTATTTAAAGATGAGACTAAACTTGCAGAGAAAGGTAATAAAACCATACTTATTAATGGAACAATGGATTTGGTAATTCAGTCTGAGAATGATAATTGGACAATCATTGATTATAAGACAGATGTTTGCTTTAGTAAAGATATGGATAGAAAGCTTAGGAGAGATTATACTTCACAATTAGAGGGTTATAAAATATTATTTGAAGAGATCATGAGAGATAAAAATATAAAAGTAGATAATTTATTGTTTTATTCAACATTTAATGATAGAGTAATTGATATATATGGTAAGGTATTGATTTAATAACAGTATAGATTCAATATCTTGTTACTATATTATCAATATGATATAATAAATCCAAATACATAAGCAATGGAGGGGACATTATGGAAAAGGCAATGATTAGACTTAGAATGAGTACTCAAGATGCTCATTATGGTGGGAATTTAGTAGACGGTGCTAGAATGTTGGCGTTATTTGGAGATGTAGCTACAGAATTACTTATTAGACATGACGGGGATGAAGGACTATTTGTAGCTTATGACAAGGTAGAATTTACAGCTCCAGTATATGCAGGAGATTATATCGAGGCAGTAGGAGAAATTGTAAAGGTAGGGAATACTTCTAGAAAAATGGTATTTGAAGCTAGAAAGGTTATAATACCTAGACCAGATATTAGTCCATCAGCTTGTGATGTACTAGAAGAACCAGTAGTAGTTTGTAGAGCAGAGGGAACTTGTTTAGTTCCAAAAGACAAGAAAAGAAAATAGTAAAAAATAAAACAAATGCACAATTCACGATGCACAATGCACAACTATGAAAGCAGTTAATTAGGGAAAGAGACCCGAAAAACGTGCCCTAACAATTGTGAATTGTGAATTGTTAATTGTTAATTGAATAATAGGGGGGCGTTTATATGGAAAAATTAATTATCACTGCTGCTATTTGTGGTGCGGAAGTAACTAAGGAGCACAATCCGGCGGTTCCTTATACTGTAGAGGAAATTGGTAGAGAAGCAGAAGCAGCATATAAGGCTGGGGCAAGTATAATTCACCTTCATGTTAGAGAAGATGATGGTACTCCAACTCAAGATAAAGCTAGATTTAAAGCTTGTATGGATGAAATCTATAAGAGATGTCCTGATGTTATTATCCAACCTTCTACAGGTGGCGCAGTTGGTATGACTGACGAAGAAAGGCTTCAACCAACAGAACTAGGGCCAGAAATGGCAACTTTAGATTGTGGTACTTGTAACTTTGGCGGGGATGAAGTATTTGTAAATACTGAAAATACTATTAAAAACTTTGGCAGACTTATGATTGAAAGAGGAGTTAAGCCAGAGGTAGAAGTATTTGATAAGGGTATGGTTGACTATGCAATCAAATATGCTAAGCAAGGCTTCATAAAAGAGCCAATGCACTTTGATTTTGTATTAGGTGTGCAAATGGCTGCAACTGTTAGAGATTTATCATTTATGGTAGATAGTATTCCAGCAGGATCCACTTGGACTGTAGCAGGAATAGGTAGACATGAATTCCCATTAGCAGCAGTTGCTATTACTATGGGAGGACATGTTAGAGTAGGTTTTGAAGATAATGTATATATAGAAAAGGGAGTATTAGCTAAGTCAAATGGTGAATTAGTTGAAAAGGTTGTAAGAATAGCTAAAGAACTAGGTAGAGAAATAGCTACTCCAGATGAAGCAAGAGAAATATTAGGATTAAAGAAGAGATAGATAATTGAGTAAGTATCAAAATTAGTGGCCGTTTTAGTTAATCAATATGCTAAAGGTTAAGGCTGTACTGATTTTGATACTTATTTTTATTTAATTAATATTGAAAGACAAATATCTTCTATGATATTATTAGGGCAAGGCAATCGATATGCAGGGTGTGATACCATCTCATTTCATAAAAGAAAGGAGGTGGTGTGATATGAGTACATTTCAAGCAATCTCTTTAATTTATCAAGACCTAATTTTTAAAAATAGGTAATTAAGGAGAAATGAATATA
>OGSB01000084.1_pt1 | contig 105335 bp, 118 predicted proteins | sample 1573741 | NCBI WGS metagenome assembly OGSB01 (sample SAMN03295824, study PRJEB24534) | human gut metagenome | isolation source: fecal sample 5 from infant 3 | host: Homo sapiens | place: USA: Pittsburgh, PA | collected 2014-07 | reverse complement strand
TTTCCAGCTAAATATTCTTGCACAACTTTCATCTTAAATTCATAACTATATTTTGCCATTTAAAAACCGACCTCCCATCAGTTAGATTCTTAGGTCTAACTTTTAGGGGTCGGTTCATATTGATTCTAACTTTTAGTGCTTTTAGATTTTGATTCTGGAGAGTTTATGAATCGTCTTTCTTTTCCTTTTTAGTAAAATAAGGGCAATCTTTAGTAGGAGTATTAGATGGAGGAGTAACTGATTTTAAAGCACATAATCCATCTTCTTCATACACACATTTTTCAGAACAAGGTATCATCAAAGCTAAACCCTCCCTTTCAGTCAATTTACAGTGAGCAATTAACAATTAACAATTAAAATATTAAAATCAATGACTCCATAATATTTTTTACTTTTAATTGTTCTCTGTTCTTTATTAATTATCTTTATTCTTTCCAAAATAAATTTAAATATGATTAAAATATATTTTAAAAATGTATTTTAAAAGTGTATCGAAAATGTATTAAAAGTGTTATACATATGGTACAATATAATTAGTCAAAATATAGAAAAGCATTATGGGAGGTAGCAAAATGGAAATAGGAAAATTACCTAATGATGTTTTGGAAAAAATAGTTTTATCAAATATAAAAAATAAAAGAGAAGAAGTATTAGTAAGGGCGGCAGTAGGAGAAGATAATGCTATTATTGATTTTGGAAATAACTTATGTGTAATGAGTACAGATCCTATTACAGGGGCAACTAAGGATATTGGGAGATTAGCTGTACATATTTCTTGTAATGATGTATCAACTAGCGGTGCAGAGCCTATGGCAGTACTAATGACTATATTGGCGCCACCCAATACTACAGAGAAAGATATAGAAAATATAATGAGGGAAGCGGGAGAAGTAGCAAAGGAAATAAATGTGGAAATCGTAGGTGGACATACGGAAATTACAGATGCAGTAAATAGGATAGTAATAAGTACAACCGTTATAGGGAAGCAATCTAAGGAAAAACTACCAAACTCAAAGGAAATAAAAGTTGGAGATAAGGTATTAATTACTAAATATGTTGGGATAGAAGGAACATCTATAATTGCAAAGGAATTAGAAGAGCAATTGATTGATAAAATAGGCAAAAACAAACTTGATGTAGCGCAAAATATGGATAGCATGCTTAGTGTAGTTAAAGAAGGTATAATTTGTGGAGAAATTGGCGTCAGATATATGCATGATATTACTGAAGGAGGAGTTTTAGGGGCAGTTTGGGAGGCTTCTAAGGCTACTGGAAAAGGAATAGAAGTTTTGGAAGAATCTATACCAATTAAAGATGTAACAAGGGAGATTACAGATATTATAGGTATAGATCCTTATAGATTAATATCTAGCGGTTCTATGCTGATTATAGCAGAGGATGAGAAGGTTTCAACAATCAATGAAGAATTAAATAAGGTTGGAATTAAAGTTACAGCTATAGGTAAGATAATAGAAGAAGGTATTATACTAAATAAAAATGGGGAGATAAGCAGTATAGAGCCGCCAGAAGCTGATGAGTTATATAAGGCTTTATCACTTCATAAGTAATATTACATTATGGTTACAAAATTCGTAATTCGTTGACATAATAATTGACTAAATGATATAAATAAAATAGACAAACTTTATTAAGGGTGGAAGGACATAAGGAGGTAGATAAATGAAAAAGTGGAAGATAATGCTGTCTTTGTTTGTACTATTATTTTTATTTAGTCAAATAGGACATGCAGCCAGTAACAAGACAATTCAAGTAAGTATGAACGGTGCTAAAGTTTCTGTAACACAGGTACCCATCATTATGGACGGACAAGCAATAAATACTGAGTTTCCCTCCTTTGTTCATACCAATAGGACACTAGTACCTATTAGATTTGTATCAGAAAGCTATGGGGCAGAAGTTAGTTGGGATCAAAAAACTAAAACTGCTACAGTGGCCTATGGAAACAAGGAAGGAAAATTCACTATAGATAGCAATGTAGCTATAATAAATGGTGAAAAGAGGATTTTAGATCAATATGCTATTCCAAGAATAGCAAGTTTAGGTGGTAATAGCGGAAGAACCATGGTTCCGCTGAAGTTTGTTACAGAAATCTTCGGTTACGAAGTTGGCTGGGATAGTGCAAAAAATGCCCCTTACATTAACTCTAAACAAGATACTAAGCCAGAAGTTCCGCAAGATGGGTCAAGTATAATCAGTAGTATTTCAGTGGGAAAGGGAAGTACAGATAAAAATAAACTGATTATAAATAGCAGCAAAAGTATTGATTATGAAACTATGTTTTTGCAAGATTCCAATAAGCTGATTATTGATATCAAAGATTCTAAATTATCATTGGAAAATACTAAAGATGCTGAAGGAACAATAGATGTAAAAGATAGTATTATTGAAAAAATTCAATACTCACAGTTTTCTAAAGAGCCTAATATTACTAGGATAGTGGTAACATTAAATCAGATAGTAGAACATAATGTTTTACTAACAAATGATGGAAAAGACATGGCAATATCTTTTGGTAATAAGGTAAAATCAATTACAAAAGAATTAATTGATGGTAAAGAAGCTATTGTAATCCATGGTACATCTGAGGTTAAGGTTAATTTCATGAAACTTAAAAATCCAGAAAGAGTAGTAATAGATTTAATGGATTCTGTTTTAGAAGGAAGTACTTACTATAACTATGATTATGATTTAGGATTTGTAAAAGGAGTTAGAGTATCACAGTTTAATGTTGATAATAACTATAGCCCTATGGATCAAATTGTTAGAATAGTCTTAGACGTAAAAGATGGAATATCAGATCCTAATGTAAAAGTGGATACCTATGGAGATAAGATAGTAATTTATCCTGAAAAATCTTTCTGGGAAAACATTTCTTATACTTCAGAAGGTGATAATAAAATTTTCACTATTAACTATCTTGTGGAAACAGATTACTCCGTAAACTATGAAACTGGAAACAAATGGATACAAGTAACGATCCCGACAGATAATGTAGAATTAAATGAAGGGATAGTATCTATAAAAGATGGATTGATAGATGAAATTCAAGTTGTCAAAGATGAAATAGAGACTAGAGTTTTCATTAAATTTAGAAAGAGTATAGAATATGTTCTACTTTCCAGAGAGTCAGACAGTAAAGTTTCTTTGATGATAATGAAGGATGAAAATGTAAAAACTTCTGACAGGCTTATTGTTATAGATGCTGGACACGGAGGTAAAGATCCAGGAGCTACATCTATAAACAAAAGGAGAGAAAAGGATTTAAATCTTAGTGTTTCACTGAAACTCAATGATGCACTCAAAGCTCAAGGATATAATACAATAATGACTAGAGATACAGATGAATTTATTGATTTATATGAAAGAGCTAGAATAGCAAATGATAACTATGCAGATGTTTTTGTAAGTATACATGGAAATTCTCATGATAATAAGTCTATTGCAGGAATTCAAGTATTATATTGTCCAGCAACTCAGTCAGAGAAAAAAGAAATAGATCAGCATCCATTTGCTAAAATCATAATGGACGAGCTATTAAAGGCTACAGGAGCAGTAGATAAGGGTATAATTCAAAGACCTAATCTAGTAGTTCTTAGGGAAACTAAAATGCCTGCAGTCTTAGTAGAAACAGGATTTTTATCTAATTCGGCTGAAGAAAACCTTTTATTCACTGAAGAGTATCAATATAAAATAGTTAATGCCATAATAAAAGGAATAGAAAAATATTTTGAAATGTATTAATATAATAGGCAAGGGTAACCTTGCTTATTTATTTTTAGGGAGGAGAGAATTATGGAGTTATTATACGGATATTTATTTATTTTCTTTGCAAGGGTGGCAGATGTATCTTTAGCCACTATTAGGACACTTATGGTAGTACAGGGAAGAAGGTTACAAGCTGCATTAATTGGCTTTTTTGAGGTAAGCATTTATGTAACAGCATTGAGTAAAGTAGTTAGTAGCTTAGATAACCCTTTAAATCTTTTATCCTATGCATTGGGATTTGCCTGTGGAAATTATTTAGGAATTACAATAGAAAATAAAATTGCTTTGGGAAATTTGGCAACTCAGATTATTTTAAAAACATCAGATAATAAGGAATTAATTAAAATTCTTAGAGAAAATGGATTTGGAGTAACAGTTATAATAGGTCAAGGATTAGAAGGAAGTAAAGAAATATTAAATGTAGCAATAAACCGTAAAGATTTGACTAATTTAAAGAAAATAGTATATGAATACGATAAAAATGCATTTATTACTGTAAATAATATAAATCCTATTAGTGGTGGGTATTTTGCATCTAATAAAAAGTAAGAGATAAATTAATCATAGTCTGACAACTCTTCTAATATAATGTAATAGTATAATCTAGGAGGGTTGATGATGGTAAATAGGAGAATAATATTATTTGGACTAATAATAGTCTTGGGTCTAACGGTATTAAGTATTGGAAAAAACCTTATTAATAACAGGTTATCAGCTAAGGATGACGAAATACAAATCATTAGATCTGATGAAGAAGAAGTAGTCGTAGCTGAAGAAGAAGGCGTAAGAAAGACAGTTATGTATTTTAGAGATGCAGATGGATATTTAGTTCCTGTAATGCGAAAAATTCCTTGGGAGGAAGGAATTGCGAGAGTAACACTTAATAATATGATAGACAGTGCGGAACTTAGAGAAACTTTGAAACCTACTGGTCTGTTACCAGTTATACCGGCAGGTACAGAGATTTTAGGGATGTCTATAAATGATGAAACTGGTCTGTGTAAGGTTGATTTTTCTGAGAATGTTTTAAGTAATCAATCAGAAAAGGAAGAAGAAAGTTTTATTAAAGGTGTAGTATATACACTGACAGAGTTTCCAGCTATTAAAGAGGTTCAAATACTAGTCGGTGGAAAAGCATTACCTTCTTTAAACTATGGAGGAGATATTAGTAAGCCACTAGCAAGAGAAAATATTAATTTAGTTGGCAAATTAGAAGATGGCCGTTCTAAAGTAGTCGTTTATTATAAAGGAATGAATAATGAAGAATTTGAATATTTTGTACCAGTAACGATACCTACTTTAGCACCAGTAGCAAATGTATATTCTGCATTGGATATTTTATTTGAAGGGCCACCGCAAGATATTGGACTATTTTCAGATATCCCAAGAGATGTTATGCTTCATGGAGTAGAAGTAAAAGATGGTACTGCATATGTAGATATATCCTATGAGAGTTACTCGGATTCATCAGAAGATAAAACCTTTAGTGATATAGTAAAAAATATAGGTCTAACACTAAGTCAATTTGAAGAAATTGAGACCGTTGAGTTACTTATAGATGGAGAAACAATAAATACTACAATCCCAGTTTTTGCAAATGAATATTAATTTGAATTAACAGTTAACAAAGAACAATTAACAAGTTTAAATATTATCGTAGGGGCGAGCTAATATGCTCCCCTTTTCTTTTTTATTTATAGATAAAAAATTCTATATTTGATAAAATATAATAACAGAGTACAAGATTAGAAAAATAAAGGAGTATATAATTAATATGGAAAAAAGAAAACTTGTAGTATCAACAGGCAATCAACATAAAGTAGAAGAAATAAAAAATATACTTGAGGGTTTATCAATAGAAGTAGTTTCTAAAAAAGATGTAGGATTATGTGATTTAGAAGTAATAGAAGATGGGGAAACCTTAGAAGAAAATAGTTTAAAAAAGGCTAAGGCTTTAGCTGAAAGGCTAGATTATATGGTTTTAGCAGATGATTCAGGATTATTCGTAGATATATTAAATGGAGAACCCGGAGTTTATTCTTCAAGATATGCAGGTGAAGAAGGAAATGATAAGAAAAATAATAATAAACTATTGGAAGAGTTGCAGGATATACCTTTGAAGGAGAGAAATGCTAAATTTAAAACAGTTATAGTATTAATTACTGAGGATAAGGAGAGCGCAATAGTTTATGGAGAATGTAAGGGTAAGGTGGGATTTGAGTCAAAGGGTAAAAATGGATTTGGATATGATCCTTTATTTACTCCAGATGGATATGACAAAACCTTTGGAGAATTAGGAGAAGAAATAAAAAATAAAATAAGCCATAGAGCAAAAGCATTAGAAAATCTAAAGGAAGCTCTAAAGAATATATTAGAGGTAGATTAATATGAGAATAGCAGTAGTTAGTGACACCCATGGAAATAATAAGGGCATTATCGAAAAGTTATCAGAGATAGAAAAACCGGATATTTTATTTCACCTTGGAGATTATGTAACTGATGGTGTTGCAATATCTAAAGCACTAGGATTTGAAACTATAATAGTAAAGGGTAATGGAGATTATCTTCATACTGAATATAATGAAGATGAGTTAGTGGAGATTAAAGGAAAGAAAATTTTTCTGACCCATGGACATAAATATAATGTGCAAAATGGAATAGCAAACTTATATTATAAAGGCTTAGAATTAGGAGCTGATATAGTGTTATTTGGTCATATACATGTACCTATTATAGAGAAGATAGGAAACATGATTATAATGAATCCAGGAAGCCCTTCCTTGCCTAGAAATGCTACAAAAATAAAAACTTTTGGCATCATAAACATTGGAAATACAATAGAAACAAAAATAATTGAAATAAATTAATAATATGCTATTGACTTTGTATTTAGAACCTGCTATAATTTTAAATTGTTAGCAAATAAAAGATTAAGTAATCACTGAGTATCGAACTATGCGGGTATAGCTCAGTGGTAGAGCACTGGCTTCCCAAGCCAGCTGCGAGGGTTCGATCCCCTTTACCCGCTCCAACTGTGAGAGCACCTATAGCTCAGTAGGATAGAGCAACGGACTTCTAATCCGTGTGCCGGGGGTTCGAATCCTCCTAGGTGCGCCAGCTTAATAATTTAAAATATGGTGGGTGTGGCCTAGTTGGTTATGGCGCCAGATTGTGGCTCTGGAGGTCGTGGGTTCGAATCCCATCATCCACCCCATATTTAACATCGAAGTAATAAAACTAATTTTGCTAGCAAAACAATTTATCATGATCCATTAGCTCAGTCGGTATAAGTAGAGAACCAAAACAGTGTATTTCTGTTTTGTGTGAATCACTTAATCCTTGACTGGTGAGACTAGGCGAAGTGATAACTTAACTTCTGCCGATAAAACAAATAATTATGATCCATTAGCTCAGTCGGTAGAGCACCTGACTTTTAATCAGGGTGTCCCGCGTTCGAGTCGCGGATGGATCACCACTAATGCCTTATAAAGGGCATATGCGGGAGTGGCGGAACTGGCAGACGCGCTAGACTTAGGATCTAGTGTCATTGACGTGGGGGTTCAAGTCCTCTTTCCCGCACCATACATAAAAATTGGCATGAGCCAATTTTTTTTATACGTAATATTAATATGCACCAGTAGCTCAATGGATAGAGCATCTGACTTCGGATCAGAGTGTTGGGGGTTCGAGTCCTCTCTGGTGTGCCAAATACAATGGCTAGAATATAAACATTCTAGCCTGTTTTTATAATGAATAGGAAATTTCTAATTTAATAGTCCATATCATTAGCTCTCCTTAGAATTTGCAAAATTTTTTTAAAACAATTATCTCATAAAAATTTACAGATAGATTTTATAGCTGCTTGTAGAGTTTTTATTGCTTATGATATGATGGATACATGTAACTAGAAATACAAATTGAAGGTTAAGGGAGGCAGCAATATGATATTATCAGATAAAACAATTAAAAAACTGCTAGATAATAAAGAGTTGGAAATCTATCCATTAGATGATATACAGATTCAACCTGCAAGTGTTGATATTCGTTTGGGTAATACATATACTATCGTGGAAGATACTTCTTCCAATATAATTCAGCTATCAGGTGAAATTAGGTATAAGACAATACAATCAGACAAATATCTCCTTATGCCTGGACAGTTTGTTTTGGCTACGACCATGGAATATTTTAAGTTGCCCAATAATATGACTGCATTTGTAGAAGGAAGAAGCTCAATTGGTAGATTGGGGTTATTTATCCAGAATGCGGGATGGGTAGATCCTGGATTTGAAGGAGAGATTACTTTGGAGGTATTTAATGCCAGTCGATGTGCCATTGAACTGCAAGCTGGCCGTCGTGTGGGGCAATTGGTGTTCGCACAGCTAGATCAAGATGCTGATAATCCATATCGAGGAAAATACCAGGGACAAAAGGGTGCGACGGGTTCCCGTATTTATTTGGATAATGAATTGCAGATTTAACTCAATTGTAAAATAAATATATAAGATTTATCACCAAATTTTTTCACTATTATTTCAGAAAGACTGCCACCTACAGATAAAAGTAATTTTATCTGTAGGTGGTTTTTGATTTACATGAAGATGCCTGAAACAAGTGATTTTATATTGCTGAGCACCTTGTCTTATATTGTCTTTCGGATTTTAGAATAGTGTTTTTGATACTTTTGATTTTACTCATACAATGATATAATTAATTTATATTATTTATGTAGTCTAGGGGGAGATAAAAGCATGAAACGGAAAAAGCTTCTTATAGGGGTAAATATACTTTTATTAATTTGGTTTTTCTTAGATATGATAGGAGTAACTTTTGACAACAAGGTTCTAGTCTCAAGGGCATGGAGAGATGATGGAATATTTTTTGTGATATATATTGTAGCTATTGTTTGGTTTTTGGTGAAAGAAAAGTCTGGAAAGTTTGTGCTAACTACATGGTTATCTATGTGGTTTGCAACACAGCTTTATTCCCATTGGTATTTTACTATATTTGGACCTTGGGAAGGTAAAATTAGATATTTTGCTGATGCAGTTAAACTAATCCCATCGACAACTGTTTATATTCCTGATTTGTATCATATAGTTTTACATATACTTATTTTGATTGCACTTTATAGCACTATGATTTATAGTGTGAAATCATGTAAAGAATCAGTATGATAAATAAAAATTGAAAAAATTTAACAATCATATATTGCTATATGCTACAGATTGATTATTATCTAAAGGGAGAGAGTATATTGGTAAGAACAATGGATGTTGTTCCATATGATATGAAATGGTCTTTCTTATATGAGCAAGAAAAGTCAATATTAATAGAAATATTAAGTAAAATTATTTTAGATATTCAGCATTTTGGTTCTACAAGTGTTGTAGGTCTTTCATATATACGAAAAGGGAAATCAAAAGGCAGAAGAAGAGTTAATGTTTAGAGACTATCTTCAAATTGATAAAGATGCTTTTAATGAATATCAAGCTTTAAAGCTTGAATTGTCTAAAAGATTCTATACAAATCCAACTGCATATACTGATGGAAAATCAGATTGCGTAAATCGGATTATGAACAAAGCGAAACTATATTATGGAAAATGATATTAGCTTATGGAAATTATATTCATCTAATGTATCAAAAATAACCCGACACACATGTGTGTAAGACCATTATTTTGTAAATCTAAGGATAAAAATAATTAGCATTGTATTTATAAAATTTTACTGCTAAAATTGATATTATGAACTTATTTTCAAATGATAAAAAATTAATTGCTAATTATTAATTGGAGGTAAACAAATGAAAGAGCTAATATTTGGGCTTATTGGTGGAACGGCTTTATTGATGTATGGTGTTGACATGATGGGTGATGGTCTTGAAAAGGCTTCTGGAGAGACTATGAAAAAGATACTTACAGTATTAACTGGTAAGGTGTGGAGTGCCTTCTTAGTAGGTACTTTTGTAACAGCAATAGTTCAGAGTAGTACAGCAGTTACAGTATTAACTGTTGGTTTTGTTAATTCAGGGCTTATGAAACTGCCCCAGGCTGTAGGTATTATCTATGGTGCTAATATTGGAACCACAATAACTGCTCAACTTATGGCATTTAGCTTTAAATTTAAATTAACAGATATAGCTTTACCTGTACTGGGAATAGGTTTTGCAATTAATTATATTGCGAAAAATAAAAAGCTGAAAAATATTGGTCAGGCAATGATGGGTTTTGGAATGATGTTTTTAGGTCTTAAGATATTAAATGATGGAATTCCCTATATGCAACAAAGCGAATCTTTAAAACATTTTTTCGCTGAATATGCATCTATTCCAGTAGTCGGAGTAATTTTAGGAATAGTTGTAACTGCTATGGTACATAGTAGTGCTGCTACAGTTGGACTTGTAATGGTTCTTAGTCAAGCAGGGCTTTTAGACTTACAATCAGCAATTTGTATAATGCTGGGAGATAATATAGGTACATGTTTTACAGCACAGCTTGCAAGTATGACAGGGAACATAAATGCTAGAAGGACTGCATGGGCCCATACTCTTTATAATGTATTTGGAGTTGTATTAACTTGGATAACTTTACCATTATTTATGAAAATAGTAATATTTGCAACTGATTATTTACATGCTAATGCAGATATATCTGTATACATTGCAAACTCTCATACATTGTTTAATCTGTTAAGTGCTCTAATATTTCTACCTATTACAAAATACTATGTTGATTTTCTTTATAAAATTGTAAAGAGAAAAGGAGATCATAGTAATGGAAAAATATATTTAGATAAACTACTTCTAGACACACCAGTAGCGGCCTTAGAGGCATCAAGGTCTGAAATTATTAGGGGTACTGAGGTTTTGAAAGAAATGGTTTTAGATGTTATGGATATAGCGTATACAGATGATAGAAAGAAGATGACTGAGGTAGTAGATAATGAGGCAGATATAAATCAAATGCAAAAGGATTTAACAAGATATATAGTAGAAATCTCAAGAAGGGAATTGACTGAAAGTCAGTCTCTTATGGTTCCAGCTATGATAAGCAGTATTAACAATATCGAAAGATCAGGGGATAGAGTTATTGAAATATCTTCTTTATGTAATAAGAAGATAGATGGTAATCTTTCATTTACGGACAGTGCTATAAATGAATTAAAGGAACTAGAGAAAGTTGTTATTGAACTATTTAATAATACTATTATTGCCCTTAGAAAAAGAGACAATGAAATTATAAAAAGAATCGTTGAGTTAGAAGATAAAGTAGACGAAATGAGCGAAACTTTCCAAGAAAATCATATAAAAAGACTTAATGAAGGTACTTGCAATGTAGATTCGGGGGTACTCTTTATAGATATGATAGGTCATCTTGAAAGAATTGCAGATCATATATATAAAATAGCTATGTATACTAAAGATGAATTATTTGGAGATAAGAGAAAATATAATTAAAATAAACAACCAGTTGAATTTATCATTCAACTGGTTATTTTACTATATCTTAAAATCTTACAAATATTTTAGTCAGTAATACAATAAATGGGATAGCGATAATTGTTCTTTCTAGGAATATAATTAATAATTCTTTAAATTTCAGTGGTACTTTAGACTGAATTATTATTGTACCTACTTCTGTTAAATATATTATTTGAACTAAAGACAAAGCTCCTAGAATAAACTTAGTTTGAACTGATTCCATGGGAGCTAGTATCAAAGCAGGTATAAACATATCAGCAAATCCTACTAAAGCTGCAGGTGCAGCCTGAAAAGCCTGCTCTACTCCCAATAGATTTAAATAATAACCTATGGGATAGGATAATATTTTAAATACTGGAGTATATTCTACTAAAATTAAGGAGATTGTACCCCAAGATATTATTATAGGTGCTAAACCAAATATTACACTAAATAACATGTCATTTCCCTGAGTTACTATATCACTAAAATTTGAATTTTTAGCTCTCAAGGCTGCTGATTCTACTGCAAATTGGAACTTGGATTTTCCTTCTGGAACCTCTTCATTTACCATTTTCCCAGTTTCATCATTATAACTGTCTGGAACTTTATTTAGAGGTGGAATCCTAGGGGTTATAACTGCTAAAGCAAACCCTACTGCTGTAATAATAATATAAAAAGGTGTAAACAAATGTTGAACATCTAAAATAGAAGCAATAATATAGCAAAATGGTACAGAAACTAATGAGAAGTTTGTCATTATTATTGCGGCTTCCTTAGCCGAATAGTAACCTGTATTATATTGTTTTTCTGTTAATAATACTGCTGCATTTGATGCTCCTAACCAAGAGGTTATAAGGTCTACAGCAGAACGACCAGGTACTCTGAATAAGGGTCTAACAAAATCTTTAATGAGTATTCCTACAAACTCCATTATTCCGAAATCCGTTAATAAGGGCATAGTATAAGATATTACTATAAGTATTGATACTAATGATCTAGTTAAATCTACCATAGTACCACCCGTACTAGGTGAGATAATTTGCTCAGGTCCTATTTGGAAAAAAACAGCCAACATAATTATAGCTCCGAGTATTCTACTAATTAAGTATAGTGGAGTTGTAACTAATGTTCGTTTAAGCCATTTATGTTCTATTATAAATTTGGGTTTGAAAATAAAAGCCACCAAAGAAAAAAAGGCATTTACCGTTACTAAAAATAACATTATATGCATTGTATATTGATGGATATAGGATTTAACTAAGTCTATGATTATTCCTACTGGAATATTGAATCCATCTTGATACTTAATGGGAACTAAAAATAAAAATCCTCCTATTAACGATAGAATTGCGAACTTACTTATATTAGAATTACTTATATGTTTTTCCTTACAGTTATTCACAATATCACTCCCAATATATATTTTAATTATGAAATTAATCTAAATATGTGTTCTAGTATCTCTATACAAGTTGTAACTGTTCTTTCATTATCTTCATCAAGTAAAGGATTTAACTCTACAAAATCCATTGATGTTATAAATCCTTCTCCTAAGAATTTAGTGAAGACTTTCTTTCCCTCTTCTAAATTAAAGCCATTTTCTACAGCTGTACCAGTACCGGGAACAATTGACTTATCAAGAACATCAATATCAAAGCTTAGATGTACTCCATCTACATTAGAAAATTTAATCTTTTCTACTATTTCTTTTAATATATTATCAAGTCCCCTTTGTCTTACTGTATTCATAGTATATATATTGAGATTAAGCTCCTCAGCTAGATCAAATTCACCTGCATCAATATCTCTACCACCGAGAATATAGACATTTTCCGGTCTTACCTTTTGTCCATCATAGTAGATATTTGTCAAGGTATGATGTCCTATATTCATTGATGCTGCCAATGGCATACCATGGATATTGCCTGAAGGAGAAGTTTCATAGGTATTTATATCACCATGAGCATCTATCCAAATTACAGCCAGTTCTTTAAAATATTTACTTGCTCCAGCAATACTGCCGATGCCCAATGAATGGTCTCCGCCCATGACAAATGGAAGATAATCTGCATTTAAAGAACAATAAACCTGTTGAGATAGATTATTGCATATTTCAGCTATAGGATTTAGATATTTCATTTTTTCATGACCATTATATTTTTCCTTTGGAGAAATCTTCGGAATATGTATATCTCCCAAATCATATACAGTATGTCCAAATTTTTTAATTAATTCCACAATATTGTTTTCTCTAAGTTTAGATGGGCCATATTGTGCACCTTCTCTATCACATCCATAATTAATTGGTACACCTATCAAATTAATATTCATTAGTGAAAAACCTCCTATATAAATGGTGTGTAAGATTAATATTGATTAACTTATTTATTTATCCAATCGATGTCATCTAATATTTGAGGATTTCTAACATTATTTGGAAGACTTGAATTTAATATTTTTCCAGCTATTTCAGCTGTAATCCGTATTTGTGAATCTGAAGCTTCTTCTGATAAATAAGCAGAATGTGCAGTAACAATTGTATTAGGTAAGGCTATAATCATTTTGTCAATTTCTTTAGGAGGTTCATTTTCTAATACATCTAAACCCGCACCTTGGATATAATTGTTTTTGAGTGCTTCATAAAGATCTTCATGATTTACTAATCCTCCTCTTGCAGTATTGATTAAAAAAGATGTTGGCTTCATTTTTTTAAATACTTCTTTATTGATAATATTCTTTGTACTATCTAATAAAGGAGTGTGTAGTGATAAATAATCTGACTCTTTAAATAAAGTATCTAAATCAACTTTAGTTACATTTAATGATTTCATATCTTCTTCACTTACAAAAGGATCATATGAGATGATATTGGCACCGAAGCCACTTAACTTCCTAGATACAGCTTTAGGGATGCTGCCAAAACCAAATAATCCTACTGTACTATTTTCAAATCTCTTGATTTTTCCTAATATAGATAGATTCCAATTTCCATCCTTAACATAGGGAATCATAGAATAGAGTTTTTTATTACATCCTAACATCAGCATAAGTGCATGAGTAGCAACTTCATCTACACAGTAATCTACTACATTAGTGACTAATACTTTATTTCTAGTGGCAGCTTCTATATTTGCAGCATTGAATCCTGTACTAGCAGCACAATATGCTCTTAGATTTAATTTTTCATAAATCTCATCATCCATTTCTTGATCCCAAGAGATTAAGATTTCAACATCTTGGCATCTCTTAATTAATTCTTCCTTTTTTAAAACATTTTCGGATAAGAATAAAAATTCTATATTTTCATATTCTTCTTTGATGTATCTTTCCATTTTTTCTATATCTTCTTTATTCATGCCTGGTACGCCACATAAAGCTACTTTTTTCTTGATATTCATTAAATCACCTCTTATTTAAATATTTTCATTCTAGCTATTCTGTCAAAAGCTTCATTTATTTTATCTTCACCAACAGTCACTGCTATTCTTATATATCCTTCCCCATTATTACCAAAGGAAGTACCAGGAAGAACTAGGACATGGGCTTCTTCTAAGATTCTATTAGCTACTTCCTGAGAGGTTAACCCTGTAGCTTTTATATTTGGAAATAGATAGAATGTACCCTTAGGTGGTAGTATTGAAATATTCTTAAGTTGTTTTAGTCTTTCATATGCTGCAAAAGTTCTGGCTTTAAATTCTTTAATCATAGGTGGTTGAATTTCTTTTCTAAGTCCTATGGCATGTATTGCTGCTTGCTGAGAAATTGAAGGAGCAGTAAAAACATTATTCTCATTTATATCCTTGATTATATTTATAATATAAGGTTCAGCAAGGACATATCCAATTCTCCAACCTGTCATTGCATAGTCCTTAGAAAAAGATCCAATTGTAATAGTTCTCTCTCTCATACCTTCGAGGCTAGTAATAGGTATAAAAGGTTCCTCATAGCTAAATATGGTGTATATATCATCTGATATTATTAATAAATCATATTTCTTAGCAATAGCTGCTATATCTTCCAATGTTTTTTTAGTTAGGCAAGTGCCAGTTGGATTATTCGGTGTATTTATTATGATGGCTTTTGTTCTATTTGTTATTAAACCTTCTAATCTATCTATGTTAAGTTGAAAATCTTCTTCTTCAAAGGTCTCTAAAAATACTGGTATACCCCTTGCTAATTTCACTTGCTGTGGATATGGTGTAAAATATGGCGATGGTATTATGACCTCGTCACCATCATCTAAAATAGCCTCTAATGTTAACCACATTGCATGGCAACCAGATGTAGTTATCATACATTCTTCTTTTACTAATTTGTAACTATATTCCTCATCATAAAAATTACAAATAACTTCTCTAAGTTCTCGTACACCATAGAAATCTGTATAATGGGTATGACCGTTTAATGCATCTTCAAAAGCTTTTTTTATAATCCTTTCATCTGTAGTAAGGTCTGGATCTCCAAGACTAAAGTTAATTAGGTCATGATACTTTCCTAATGCACTTGTGCTTTCTCCCATGGGTGTAGATATGGAATTCCAATATCTTTTTGAAATATAAGAACTTTTCAAGTCAATCACTCCTCTAATGTTTTATTTTATGAAACGGCGTTTCAAGATTGACTTGATTATATATTAAATCACAAGAAAATTCAATATATTTTTTAAATTTAAATTATTATTTTAAATTAATGTAAAATTTTTCCTCATATGATATAATTTATTGACAACATTTTTAGTAAAGGAGAATTTTATGGAAAATGACAATAGCTATATAATTCCAATGATAGATAGAGCTTTTGAAATAATAAATTTTATGTATAATTCTACTGACAAAGTAGGTATTTCTCAAATATCTCAGGAATTAGAGCTTCCAAAGGCAACTGTCTATAGAATATTATTTACATTGAGTAAATGGGGATTTGTAGAAAAAAGTGATGCTGATAAATATTTCTTAGGTAAGTCCTTTATCAAATATGGTTCAAAAGTAAAATCAGATATTGATATTTCAACAATTGCCACTCCTTATATTGATTCCTTGGCAAAGGAAGTGGGAGAAAGTGTAAATCTAGGTATTCCATATGAAGATTTTGTCATGACTGTATATAATGCAAAAGGTGAAGATTTTTATCTAGTATCAAAGCTTATACCTGTGAGTCCACTAAATTGTTCTGCCATGGGAAAACTATATCTTTCTCGATATTCAGATGAAGAACTTAGACAATATTTTAATAGTGATAAACCACAATCAAGAACTATAAATTCGATAGTTGAGTTAGAGAAATTTTTAAAGTTAAAAGAGAATATAGAAAATGAAGGAATTTCATATGATAAAGAAGAGTACGAATATGGGCTTACATGTATTGCAGCTCCTATAAAGGATTCTGAGGAGAGTATAGTAGCTACAATTAGTATCTCAGGGCCAACTTCAAGATTAGATTATAAAGGATTTGATTATCTAAAAGAGAATTTACTTAAAACTGCCACAGAGATTGAAAAATCTTGGAATTATCTATATTAAAGTTAAGATAGCTAAAGAAATTAGTCACCTATGGTATTATTATAGGTGACTTTATTATAGGGTATACTAATGAATAATTAAAATTATTTTGTCTATCAAAGGAGAGATTCTATTGCTTGATATAGTTTTATTAGGAAGTGGAGGTGGAATGCCTATGCCCAATAGGTTTTTATCCTCTATGATTATAAGTTATAAGGGGAGAAAAATCCTCATTGATTGTGGAGAAGGAACTCAAGTATCCATGAGAAATTTTAAAACAGGATTTAAATCTATTGATATAATATGTATAACCCATTTTCATGGAGATCATATATTTGGATTACCGGGGCTTCTTTCAACTATTGGAAATAGTAATAGGACTGAACCTATTACTATAATAGGGCCTAAGGGGACTGAATACGTACTAAGAGGGCTTATGTCATCCATACCTTATCTTCCCTATAGTATAGATATAATAGAAAATCCTAGGAATTCTTTAGGTATTAATATATTGGCTGAGATCATGGAAATAAGACAAGATAGTAAAGGATATTCTAATGATGATATTATTATTTCTACCTTAGAGCTAGATCATTCATCTCCATGTATAGGTTATAGCTTTTACGTAACAAGGAAACCTAAGTTTTATCCAGAGAAGGCGAGGCAGAATCAAGTACCTAAGGAGATATGGGGAAGACTTCAAAAAGGTGAGAGTGTAATATACAACGAAAAAAAATATATTCCCAACATGGTACTGGGAGAGGAAAGAAAAGGAATAAAATTAAGTTATATAACTGATACAAGATCAATAGATACAATTCCAAATTTTATAAATGAAAGTAATTTATTTATATGTGAGGGAACCTATGGTGATGATGAAGATTTGGAAAAGGCTATAAAGAATAAACATATGACTTTTAGTGAAGCAGCAGAACTAGCTCGTGAAGGGAAGGTAGAAGAACTTTTGCTTACTCACTTTAGTGCCTCTATTGATGAACCAGAGCTATATAAGTCAAATGCTCTTCGAGTATTTGAAAATACAACTATAGGATATGATGGATTTACTAAGATGTTGATGTTTCCTAAGGAGTAATAGAATCAAGTATAGATACAATATGAAAATTGTGATATTATTATATATATTTATTACATACAAATGGAGTGATATATATGAAATTTGATAAATATGTAGCGGCAGGGAATGATTTTATCTTATTCAATGGAATAAAAGATACTGAAAAAGATTATAATGAATTAGCTTTAAGAGTCTGTAATAGGCATTTTGGTATTGGTGCAGATGGTATTATGGTATGTAAGAAAAGTAATATAGCAGATATAAAGATGCTTTATTATAATTCAGACGGTTCTCAAGGAGAAATGTGTGGTAATGGGATCAGATCCTTTACTAAGTATATTTATGATTATGATATAGTTAGAAAGAAAATTATTTCTATAGAAACTTTAGCAGGCATAAAATATATTACAATAGAGACGGATGAATCAGGAAAGGCAAATATGATTAAAGTAGATATGGGAGAACCTATATTTGAAGGAAGTAGAGTTCCAGTAACGATAGATAAAGAAAAGGTTATAGAAGAGATAATATCCATAGACGGAGAAGACTATAAATTTTCTGCATTAACAGTAGGCGTACCTCACGTAGTTATTCTTGTGGAAGATATAAAGTCAATTGATATAAATGATTTAGGAAAAAAGATAGAAAATTATCCATTGTTTCCTAAAAAAACCAATGTAAACTTTGTGAAAATCATTGATTATGGCAATATAAATATTTATACTTGGGAGAGAGGGGCTGGTAGAACCTTAGGATGTGGTACGGGTTCTTGTGCTTCTGTAGTTGTAGGAAATCTTCTACATAAACTAGGTAACAAAGTTAATGTAAATACTGAAGGTGGTAGTTTAATTGTAGAATTAGAGGATAATTATAAAATTTTCATGACTGGTAGTGCAACTCATATAGCTAGTGGAGAATTTGTAAATGGATTAAGCAAATAAAATATTAAGGGGGTCCGACATGGAAAAGAAAAAAAGCAATATTTGGAAAAATTATAAGTTTCCATTAATATTACTATCTTCAATTATTTTAGGTAGTATTATTGGTCTGGTTTTAGGAGAAAAGGCTACAGTTCTAAAACCTTTAGGAGATATTTTCCTAAATTTAATGTTTACAATTGTAGTGCCGTTAGTATTTTTAACTATTTCATCTGCTGTATCCAGTATGGTGGATATGAAAAGACTTGGAAAAATTATTGGAAATATGCTTTTAGTTTTTATAATCACAGGAATTATTGCATCAATTATAATGATTACTACGGTTAAGATTTTTCCACCAGCTCAAGGAGTCAATATTGAATTATCCGAGGCTGAAGATATAGAGCCTCTAAGCACAGGAGACCAAATAGTTGCAGCCTTAACAGTGACGGATTTCCCATTGCTGATTTCTAGAAAAAATATGCTTCCACTAATTATATTCTCTATTTTCTTTGGAATATGTGTAAGTCTTTTAGGAGAGAAGACAAAGAAACTTGGGGAAACTCTTAATATCTTATCAGAAGTATTTTTAAAGATGGTTTCAATTATAATGTATTATGCGCCAATAGGGCTTGGAGCCTACTTTGCTGCACTAATAGGTGATTTTGGGCCTGAACTACTTGGTTCTTATGCAAGAGCAATGATAGTATATTATCCAATTTGTATAGCATACTTCTTTGTAGCATTTTTCGTTTATTCATATTATGCAGGAGGCAAAGACGGAGTAAGAATTTACTTCAAAAATATATTTCCTGTAGTTATTACATCATTGGCAACTCAATCTAGTATAGCAACTCTTCCTGTAAATTTAGAAACAACAGAAAAAATGGGTGTACCAAAGGATATAAGAGATATAGTATTACCTATAGGAGCTACAGCTCATATGGATGGTTCTTGTTTATCAGCAATACTAAAGATATCCTTCCTATTCGGAATATACGGCAAACCTTTCATGGGTATGAGTACTTATGTAACTGCTATAATTATATCTGTATTATCTGGGGTAGTAATGTCAGGAGTTCCAGGTGGAGGATTAATAGGTGAAATGCTTATAGTAAATCTATATGGTTTTCCAATGGAAGCGTTTCCTATAGTAGCAACTATAGGGTATCTTGTAGACCCTCCAGCAACAATGATAAATGTAACTGGAGATACAGTTGCAGCAATGATGGTGACTAGAATATTAGAAGGAAAAGATTGGCTAAAGAAAAAATTAACTATAAGAGCATAATCAATATAGAGATATTTGATTGAAAAGATAAGTAATTAAGTTTACTTATCTTTTTTTTATAACAAATAGGAAAGTTCTATTTTTTATTAATATAAACCTGACTTTAAGTGATTTTCAATAAAGGCTTTTTATACTTTGACGAGGCCTTTGTTATATTGTATAATGTGTATGGGTTTGATTTGGAAATTGTATGGATTTAATTTTAACTATCTCGAAAGAGTTTATATAATAAACAAAAAAATAAATGAGGAGGAATGGCTAATTGGATTTGCTTTTTAAGCTTGGTATAATAATTTTAGTAGGTATTGTTGGAGGAAGAGTAGCTAATTACTTTAAACTTCCTAATGTATCAGGGTACATAGTGGCTGGTTTAATAATCGGGCCATCATTTGTCAATTTAGTAAATTTAGCTGATATTGAATCTTTTAACATTATTAATGAAATGGCTTTAGCAGCTATTGCATTTTCCATTGGAAATGAATTTTTAATAAAGGATATGAAAAAGGTAGGAAAAGATGTATTATTAATAACAATAGCTGAAGTAATAGGAGCCTTTACTGTGGTTTTTTTAATGATGTATTTTCTACTTAATCAAACTATAGAGTTTAGCCTGATGATAGCCAGTATGTCTGCTGCAACTGCACCAGCAGGTATTGTAATGGTTATCAGAGAGTTAAAGGCAAATGGACCTTTAACTAAAACTATTCTGCCTATAGTAGCTCTTGACGATGCTGTAGGTATTATGGTATTTGGCGTTTGTTTATCATTGGCAAAGATGTTATCAGGGGTGGCGGAGTACTCAATAATACGAATTATTATGAATCCCTTATTGGAAATAATGGGTTCTATTCTATTGGGATTTGTAATAGGTGTAGTAATGGCTTATGTAGTAAAGAAAGCAAAACATAATGAAGAACTACTAATTATGACCATAGGATTTATTTTATTGAGCACCGGAGCTGCTAACTATTTTAATGTCTCTCCTTTGCTTACATGTATGATGGTAGGAGCTACTTTAGTTAATTTAAAACAAAATGCACACAGAGTTTTTAATGCAATTAATGAATTTACTCCGCCTGTTAATCTTTTATTCTTCACTGTTGCTGGAGCCAGTTTAAATATTAGGGTATTATTTACAGTGGGAATATTAGGAATTGGATATATTATAGCCAGAGCAACTGGTAAATATATAGGGGCAACTCTGGGAGCGAAAGCAGTAGGCTCTGATGAAAAAATAGTTAAGTATTTAGGTATGAGTTTACTTACTCAAGGCGGAATTTCCATAGGATTATCTATGGTGGTTAGAAAGGAGTTGCCCCATCTTAGTGATGGTATAATTACAGTAATATTATTTAGTGTATTAGTATATGAAATAATAGGACCAATATTAGCCAAAATTGCAATTACAAAGGCTGGAGAAGTAGATGGTATGTCAAGGAAAAAGAGTAAGAGGCAGATAACAGCTTAAACTGGAAAGGATAGGTGAGAATATGAATATTTTATTTTTAGTCCTTAATGAAGTTGAATATTTAGATGAAATTCTAGATGCATTTGTAGATGTGGGTGTAAAGGGAGCTACTATATTAGATAGTCAAGGTATGGGAAGTGCATTAACTAATGGCGGTAAGGATCTACCATTTTTTGGAGCATTAAGAAACTTGCTTGATGATGCGAGACCATACAATAAAACCATATTTACTGTTATTGAAGATGAAAATGTATTAGATGATGCTGTTAAGGCTGTTAAGGAAATATTAGGAGACATGGAAAAGCCTGGAGTGGGATTGATGTTTACCTTACCAGTTGGAAAAATCTATGGAATGAGAGATTAATAGGAATATCCTTTTTATTATAATCATAAAATCATATAAAGATGCAATTCGGGGAGGGGGCTCAATTGTTCAATGATTTTATGAGTGTGGATATTTTAAGGACATTTGTAGGTCTGACAACTGCGGTGACAGTCATAGTCCAATTTACTAAATCCATAGTAAAAAAGAGATTCGGAGATTCAATAGTGAGATTATATGCATTTGTTGTAGCTTTGATACTTACTTTTATATTTGCAAGAAGTTCTAATGGTATTCAAGGGATAATTGTTTCAATTATCAATGCACTTATGATAACGGCGGCAAGTATGGGAGGATATGAGGTTTTATCAGACCCTATGGCACAAAAAATTAGAAGGTAAGAAAAAGATACCTCAGACTATAAAAGAGTCGAGGTATCTTTACATATTATTATCTATATATTTAACTATTCTATCTAAAGATTGCTCTGGTTTTATCCATAAATCTGGAGAAAGCCCTAAACCATCAATATTAGTAAAATCTTTATTTAAATATATCTTATGAGATATATTTATGGGTATATTAGAATTTGGAAGATAGGTAGAGTTACAGTTTCCTGTCAGCATACAACCATTTGTATTAGTTCCGACTATAGTTACGTTATCTAATTTTTTTAAATAATAGGTAAAAAATTCTGCAGCAGAAGATGTATTTTTATCTACTAGTATAAATATATTTGCTTTATTTTCCACAGGTCTAAAATCTTCATATTCTATAGGACTCCAACCTGGATAATATTTTTCATCTTCATAACTAGATATTTTTTCCAAACATTTATCCTTCACATCATCAGGTTCATTTTCCTTTGACTCAAATTTATCCTTAGATAGACTAATGCTTGTATTTGTATATAGGCCTGACTCAATTATATCCTTTCTAAGTTTTGTTCCAGTAAAGCCTTCATACCATTTTTCCATATTAATTATGCTGCCACCATTGTTATTTCGTAAATCTATAATTATATTATTCTTTTCTTTTAACTTCTTACTATCTTCTATAAAATCCTCAATAGTATTATCTTCAGGAGTAACCCTACATAAACAATTTATTTCCAATATAGGAATATTATCTATTTCATAATATCTATAGCTATTAGTCTTATTTTTATGTACTGGCAGATATTCAAATAGACTTACATTTTCTTTTCTTGTATGTCCATTAGATTCCAATAGAAGTTGTAGGGGTATTGAGACATCATTTGTATCAGATAGAATTCCAAGTTTATATACCATATTACCATCCTCGTCCAAGGATTTTTTAATATAATCTCAAGGTTCTTTGTCATTGATATTTTTAAGATAAAATAATTCATCACCTATAATAGTATAAAAACCAATACCATCCTTATGAAATGTAAATTTTCTGCTACTATAATATTTAGTATAATTACATAGATTATAATTTCCTATGTCAAAATGAGCATCTTGTATGAAATTAAGTTCTGAATAGATAATATCTAGAAACTTGTCTACGCATACATCATCACCATCTAGAGCTATTACAGACCAAAGAATATTTTCTTTAGCAGGAATGAAGGTACTATCTCCTCCAAAAAATTCATAGCCTGAATAACCAAATTTTAACAAGCTAAATAAGTATTCTATATCTTCAACTGCTTTATTTTTATCTATAGAAGATAGATATTCACAGGGATTATTATCATTTTTATGAATTATTACAGGTAGTTCATCGGTGAAATCATTATATTTATAAAGAAAATTGTTAAATTGGGATTTTATTTCAGACAAGTATTTATTGTTGAACGTGATATATTTAATGTTGAAACTGAGTACAACAATAGCTAATATAATTAGAAATATAGATAAAGGTTTTATCTTATTCATAAAATCACCTCATTGAAAAGGAAAAACTTTCTATTAGCCTTGTTAAAATAGAATATCCTATAAGTTATTATATTCACAAACAGACAACCTTGTCAATGGCTTTACAAACTAATAGGACTTAATAAAAAATGAGCCATAGGTTTATTTTTTTACTAAATTTACTAAAAATATGATATATTAGTAGAAAAAGATAGTAAATAGTGAATTTACGGAGGTATTATAGAATGAATAAAATTATTGGATTTGTAGGATGCGGTAATATGGCAAAGTCAATGATAGGAGGGCTGATAAGATCAAATTTAATTGCACCAGAAAAAATAATAGCGTCAGCGAAAACCAAAGAAACTTTAGAAAAAGTAGAAAAGGATTACGGAATTAATATTACTTTAGATAATAAAAAAGTTGCTAGAGAATCGGATTATTTAATATTAGCAGTAAAGCCTTATATGCATGAATTAGTATTGGAAGAAATAAAGAATGAGATAAAGGAAAGAGCTATAGTTATTACTATAGCGGCAGGTATTAGCATAGATTATATGAAGAAGTATTTGGGTAAAAACATATTAGTAGTTAAAGCTATGCCTAATACCCCAGCCATGGTAGGAGAAGGAGTAACAGCTTTATCCTTTGATGATAGAATAATAGATGAGGGAATGAGGGAAGAAATTATAAGTATATTTAATAGTTTTGGAAGAGCTGAGATTCTGGATGAAAACTTAATGGATGGATTCACTGCTCTTTGTGGTTCTTCTCCTGCATATGTATATATGATGGTAGAAGCCATGGCTGATGGAGGAGTACTGCAAGGTATACCAAGGAAACAAGCATATAAGATGGCAGCTCAAGCGATATTTGGTGCAGCTAAGATGGTCTTAGATACAGAAATTCACCCTGGTGAATTAAAAGATAATGTATGCTCTCCTAAGGGAACAACAATAGAAGCAGTAGCCAAATTAGAGGAGATGGGGTTTAGGTCTGCAATTATTGAAGCAATGAGGGTATGTGCAGAGAAATCAAAAAAAATCAGTGAATAGTGAAAAGTGAATAGTCTTAGGTAATGATTTGAGGTCTTTTAGCTTTTCTAACTATTCACTTTTAGTTATTAATTATTCACTAAAAAAAGGGGGTTATAAAATGAATGGTAAGTATTTTTGGGGTATTATTCTAATATTAATTGGTGCAGGGTTTTTGTTAGATCAGTTTGCTATTATCTCTTTTGGTGAGATATTTAGTCTTTATTGGCCTAGTATATTAATTTTAGTAGGCTTATTAGGATTTTTAGATAGAAAATCATCTAAATTTGGTAATACAATAATGATAATTATAGGTGCAATGATTCAAATTGATAGATTAGATTTGGTAGATGTAAATCTTTATAGATTAATAGGTCCTATTGTATTAATTTTAGTAGGACTAAAAATTATTTTTTCCAGAAGTGGATTTGTAGAAATCACAACTGGTGATGATTCAAGCGAATCTAGTCATAATTCATGGAGTTCAAACAGAAATATAACATTAGAAGATACCATTGATGCCTTTGTAATGATGTCTGGGATAGAAACCAATAATCAATCACAAGAGTTTAAGGGAGGCAGAGCTACTGCTGTAATGGGTGGTATTGATATAGATCTAAGAGGGGCAAATCTTTATAACAATGAGGCTTATATAGAAGTAAATGCTATTATGGCAGGAGTAGAAATTTTTGTACCAGATGGCTGGAGAGTTGAAGTAACAGGCTTTCCTTTACTAGGAGGATGGAGTAATAAAACAAGATATAATGGAGACCCAGATGCACCCTTATTGAAAATTAAATGTTTTGTTATGTTTGGTGGAATGGATATAAAATAAGCCTAAAGAGGCTTGTTTTTTTGTTGCTAGGGGAATCATAAAATTATAATAAATAACTCTTGACATATAAAGAAACTTAGTGTACTATGTAATTAATACACTAAGACAATAATGAGTGGGGTGAAATAAATGATATTTAATGATAATTTACCAATTTATACTCAGATTATGAATTTGATTAAAAAGAGAATAGTAGTAGGGGAATTAAAGGGGGGAGACAAATTGCCATCAGTTAGAGAATTATCTACAGAACTTAAAGTAAATCCGAATACTATACAGAGATCTTATCAAGAACTTGAAAGAGAAAATCTAGTATTTACGCAAAGAGGTATGGGGACATTTGTTATAGAGGACAAAGGAGTAATAAAAGATTTAAAAAGAAATATGGCGTCAAATGTGATAAAATCTTTTATTACAGATATGAAATCCTTAGGATTTACTCCAGAGGAAATTATAGAGTTAATTAATGAAAGTGCAAGGGAGGCGAAATAATGGAAAATATTATAGAAATCAAAGGACTTACTAAATCCTATTTTAATAAAAAAGCATTAAATAATGTATCTTTAGATATTAAAAAAGGAAAAGTTGTTGGGATACTAGGACCTAACGGTAGCGGAAAAACCACTATGATAAAAATTATTACAGGCATACTTCGAGAATCTAAAGGTGAGATACTAATAGATGGAAAGAGACCAGGAGTCTATACGAAATCCATAGTATCCTATTTACCAGATAGAAATTTTCTATACAACTGGATGAATATACAAGAAGCTATTAATTTTTATAAAGACTTTTATAAAGATTTTGATGAAAATAAAGCTTATGAATTATTAAAATTTATGAAATTAGATAGAAATATGAAGATAAATTCCCTTTCTAAAGGGATGACAGAAAAACTAAATCTTACTTTAGTCTTATCAAGAAATGCTAAAGTATATGTGTTAGATGAACCTATTGCAGGAGTAGACCCAGTGGCTAGAGATCAGATACTCGATGCAATAATAAAGAATTATAATGAAGAAAGTACAATGCTTATTACCACTCATTTAGTTAGAGATATGGAAAATATTTTTGATGATGTGGTGTTTCTGAGAGAAGGAGAAGTTTATTTAGAAGGTAATGCTGAAACTTTAAGAGAAGAAAAAGGTATGCAAATAGATGACCTTTATAAAGAAATATTTGGAGAATAGGAGGGATAAAATGAGAAAATATATGAAATATGAAATAAAAGGAAGTTATAAATTTATATTAGGTATAATAGCAATAGTATTAATTGCTTCAACTATTATACAACTCAATATATCTAGGCAAATAAAGTTTGAGATGATGGGTTCTGGAAATGATATTACAGGTTTTGGAGCATTTATGTTAGTTATATCTATGTTAGTCATATTTGGAGCTTTTCTAACTGCATTTTTTCAGATTATAGGTTCTTTTAGAAAAGAATTATACGAAGATAGAGGATATTTAACATTTACATTGCCCCTTACAGGTAATAAAATATTAGGAGCAAAGCTAGTAGTAGCAATTATTTGGTTTACAACCTTAGGTGTTTCAATAGTTTTATATAATTTATTATTTGCTATGATTCTTTATGGTCCTCAGTGGGCAGAAGTTATGAATTTTATAAAAGAAGCAATTAGAATGATAAATTCAAGTTTTTTATCTGTAGCAATAGTGTCTGGGTTATCAGCTATAATGACTTTAATTTTAATTTATTTTTCAATGGCTTTAAGTCGTGTAAGTGTAAGAAACAAGAAAATTGGTGGACTATGGTTTATAATATTTATAATATTAAGTTCTCTATCTAGTTATTTAATGTACAGTGTTAGTGAAGCGATTCCATATTTCTTGAGTTTAGATAGTTTTAAGATATTCCATTCTTATGAATTAAACTTTTTATCAAACGTTACTATGGGTCAAGTGATAGTATTTGGAAATAATTTTGATGCATATATAAATATATTTGGTGTTTTATCATTGATAGTAATTAGCATAGGTGCTTTTTTAACTACAGGATATTTAATAGAAAAGAAAATAGATCTATAAAAGAAATTTGATATTAGAAATAGCCAATAGACTAACTAAAAGAATGGTCAGTTTATTGGCTATTTTTTTATGATAAGTATTAGATTTTTCTATAGGACTAAAGACACTAGTACGTTCCAGGAAAAATGTGGTAAAATTAAAAATAGCAGATAAATAGATTCTAAGGAGGACATTTAATGAAAGGCATAAAAATTTTATCAAGTTCAATCTATCATCCAGAAAATAAGATTACAAAAGAAGAGATATTAGAGAATTTTGATTCCAAAGGAATTGATGTTAGAGGATTGATGGAGACTCTAGGAAGAAATCAGCTTTATAAAACAAAGAATGAGAATATTATAGAAATGTGTGTTATAGCAGGACAGCAAGCTATTAAAAAAGCAGGTATACAACCGGAAGATATTGATATGTTAATTTTTGCTTCTGATAATCCTGAATATTTAGCTCCTTCAAATTCACTAATTTTACATAGTAAATTAGGAACAGTAAATGCAAATAATATTTTTGATTTTAATAATAACTGCTTATCTATGGTTAGTGCAATGGATTATGCAGGAAAATATATGATGGCCTCAAAAGATATAGAAACAACTATTATCTTAGGAGGACAAATGATGAATTTCTTCTCAAGAGAAGATGATGCAGTAATAAGAGCTACATCTGGGGATGGGGCAGCATGCTTAATCCTTAGAAAAGAAGAGGTGAAAGATAATAGTGGAATAATAGATTCTATATATTTAACAGAATCTTTTCTTAATGATAAAATGCGTCTTCCAGTATGTGGAATGAGTAATATATTAAATGAAGATATTGATGTAGAGGATAAGAAAGCTTTGTTTATTTCTCATGATGTTAGCTTCTTTACAGAAAAATGGAGTTATTTAATAAAAGAGCTAGTAAAAAGAAATGGTCTAGAAGTTGGTGATATTAGTCATTTTATATTTTCTCAATTTTCTTTAAAAGATATAGAGAATACACTGGGACTATTAGAAGTAAAGAATCCTAAAGATAAATATACATTTATTGCAGATAAATATGGATATACTGGATCAGCAAGTCCCATTTTTGCATTAAATGAGGCTTATAATCTAAACAGGATTAATGACTCAGATTATATTATATTTTGTACAGTTGGTATAGGGTATTCAATGACAGCTTTACTATATAGAGCATAAAAATTCCTCCGTATGGAGGAATTTTTTTAAAGGATTTCAAGTATTTCGCTTACAGAATCTTTGAATGTTACATCAAAGTTTTTTTCCTTTACAATTTTAGAAAGTTGAACTTTTGCTATAGCTGACTTAGGATAAGTTCCAAAGTATTTTTTAAATCCAGTATCCATGTACATGGAAATAGCTTGCCCTAAAACTGGAAGCATTTCTTGCTTTGAAACAACTAAATTTTCTCCGCCTATAATCATAGAATACTCCTTAGGATTTACTTTAGAAACATTACTTTTATAGTCTGTTAGGAATTGCATTCCTTCTTCCTCTTGTATAAATCCATCTACTATTACAATAAATGCTTTTTTACTTTCATTAACTTCGATTTTATACAATGAAAACACCCCTTTTTGATATGATATTTTCATTATATATAAAAATACAAAAACTTTCAATGTTTTACAAAAATGGGGGAATTTGGTAGGAGGAAAGTTATTTTTCAAATTTACTAAATTTATCTTTCAATATATAATATGATCTTTTAAGTCTTTCTTCCACAATAGGCTCATTCCATTCATCCCAAGTATATAGATATATTTCATTACTAGGTATCTTTCCATTCTTTAATCTAGGAAAAGAATCAAGGAACTCAGGTTTTTTTGTATCAAATGTAGCCACAGCGACTTTAATTCCATCAATATTCTTTCTTGATTCCAATCCGTCTACATATATATCACCTATAATCTCTTTAGTACTAGGATCTGTGAAGCCTATAAGAAGCCAAGGGATTCTTATTTCAATTAAATTCTCTTTTTTATTTACATAATAATCTGCAAGAGAATCGTAATCCTGTGAATGGGGATTCCCATTACCATGTCTTAATAGTCCTGTTTCATAATCATTGAATGGTATTTTTTGTTTTGTTTTTGGTATAACTATTTCCTTATTTAAAGCTAGTTTTATAGGATTATATAACCCATTATCTTTATTTTCAAATAAAGGGTTACTTGGTAACATATTTAATAATTTCCCATATTGATAATAATAGGAATCATAATAGCTATCTACTACAACTCTTGAATCATCTATGTCCTTAATTTGGATTATAAATTCCGAGCCACTTTCCATTAAGATGTTTTTATTGTAAGGATTTGTTGTATTACCTTGTTCAGGATTTGTATCTAAGAAAATCAACGTATCTAGGGAAGTAGAGGTTAAATCCTTATATTCTATGGCAAAATAAACATATCTCTCGTCGTGATCCATATAGACGTTTTTGATTTTATCAGTATTTTTTTTATCAGAAGTATAGATTGGCTTGGCTTTATTCTTTTTCCAATCCTTCATATCTCCATCAACTCTGACCTTATGTCTGTCGAAGCTTAAGAGGCCAAACTGTTGTTCACAGGTTTGAGCATTGGACCAGTAAGGTCTTCTATCAGGATTATCAAAATCCATTGTATTCCAAGTTCTTTTAAACCATTCATCTTGCCAAGTAAATATAATTCCACCTAGATAGCCCTCATGGACAATGTCTTCAAATAGATTTGCTACTATATTTCCTTGTTCTTCTTCTGAGATAAAGCCTTGATTCCAGCCGTGAACATTTACATGAGTCATACCCCTAGAGCTGGGAATACCAAATTCAGCTATTAAAACAGGTATTTCATGGGCTTTGATAAGATCTTGCAAATAACCAGCATAATTATTTGCTTTGCCTCTATGATCTATATGTTTAGTATACTTTGGATCAAAGTTTAAGAAGTCTGGATAATAAGGATATACGTGATAAGAAGCAAAATATCCAGTTTCTATATTTTTAAGTTTAATTACATTGGGATTTATACTAGCCATATCTTCTTGTTCCAAAGGTTCATAAGACTGTTTTAACATATCTGTACTTACCCAATTTGTAAAGCTAACAGGCCTTTGCCATTTATACTTTTCCATTTCATATGTTAGAGTATGATCCATTATATCAGCTAACCAATTTTCGAAAGGTTTTGCACCTTCTGTATATACAAAATTTCCATCATAATCTCCTTTGTCCATTCTAGTAGAATTCATGTTATCTACCATATATGGATACCATTCTATTCCTAAAATCCATCCGATTACATAAGGAGATACATCGGCAGTATATTTCCCACTGGCATGTCCAGGTCTTTCTGGTAAAGTTATATTTCCATGAACTACATCTACAATTCTATTTATCTCTTCTTTAAAGGGTAGCATATTATCTAATTTAAATGCATCTAATGTCTCTTCTAATGGTTCCTCATCTATCCAAACTCCTTGAAATAAGTAAACTTTATTTTCATGTTTCTCATTATACCTCTTCAATTCTTTATAAAATTCCGGGGGATGGATGGTATATGTACGGATAGCATTGGCATTCATCTCTCCAATAGCTTGAAACCATCTAGAATATTCTTCTTTAGATATTCCAGCTTCTCCAGGCCATTTTCCAGGTCTTGTCATTCCGATATTTACACCTTTGATAAGTATATCTTGCCATTCTCCATCTTTTAACACTTGGAATCTATTTCCACTTACTTTACTAGAGAAATTAACTCCATTATTTAAATATACTTCAGATGGCTGTTTTTTAAGATATTTAAAAGAAAAGATAAGTAGTAAAATAAAGATACTAATTAAAATAATAGATTTTTTCCTCATAAAGCATCCCCTCTTTGCTAATTTTTTTAATATATACCCTTTTACAAACTTGATAATTATTCTGTTTTGAAATATTATTAAAGGGAATATATAATGAGTTATATTTTAACTACATTATATCACATAAGGGGATGAATATTATGAATTTTAAAATTCAATTTGTGATCTATGGAGTATATACATTATTGTTATTAAATATAATAATGTTTATATTTTTACTTATACATAAGATTCTAGATAAGAAGATAGGAAAAAAGGATGAAAAGAGTAGAAGATATTATGAAAACATTATTGAGGACTTCATATCAAATAATATAGAAGATATTCCAGAGATAAGTACAAGAAGAGAACTTTTAATTTTTAAATCAGTTTTATTAGAATCTCTTAATAGAAGTAATAAGAATCAACAAGATAGATTATTAGAAATTGCTAGAGAAGTTGGACTAGTAAAAATTGAGATGGAGTATTTGAATAATGGTTCAGAGGCAAGAAAGGCAATTGCAGCATATTTTCTGGGAGAAATAGGAGCTAAAGAGGCTGCAAAGGAGCTCATAAATAATATAGATAGGTCAAACAAAGAATTATCCTATGTTATATGTAGAGCATTAATACTAGTAGGTGGAATTGATTATATAGACATAATAATTGATATATTAAGAGTTGATGATTTTATCATGAAGTCTAGAATCCTAGGTTTGATATCTCTCATATATGAAGAAGATATTTATCCGAAAATGAAAGAATACTTAGAAGGTACAGATATTTTTAAGAGGGTATTGGCTTTAGAAGCTTTAGGTAATAGAAAGGATAAAAGAGTATTTCCTTATATTGGACAAGCAATTAGCTCTAGCGAAAAGGAATTAAAGATATCAGGACTTAAGGCTGTTATTGAAATTGGTTATTTAGATTGTAAAGATATTATATCTGATATAAAAATGTTAAAAGATGATGATGAATGGGAAGTAAGAGCATTTCTTGCAAAGGCACTTGGTGAATATAATGATTGCGGGCATGAAGAAATTATGATTTTAAAAAAGATGGTAGAAGATTTGAATTGGTTTGTTAGGTTTAATTCGTCTGAGAGTTTATTAAGGTTAGGAGAAAATGGTGTAGTTGCACTTTCAGAAATGTTATATAGCTCTGATAAATTTGCAAAAGATAGGGCTTGGGGTATACTTCAAAGAGAAATCGAACTATATAGCTTATTTGATAGAATCAAAGCATATGTAAAGTATGATTATATTTTTAATAATATAGTTAGTTATGAGAAATCAATAAATGGGGGAGCTTTAGTTGAATCTTAGGATAATCATTACAAATTTAATTTTAGGTTATAATAATTTTGCGTTATATTATTTTATATTCATAAATATCTTTAACACTATATTAATATTATTAGCTGTAAGAGGAATAAGAAAATATAGATATAAGTTACAGAACTGGCCATACTATCAGATGATAGCGTCTATTTATGTACCACCAGTATCTATACTTGTTCCATGCTGTAATGAAGAAAAAACTATAGTAGATAATATAGAGTCCCTATTAAGTATAGAATATAATAAGTTTGAAATAGTTGTTATAAACGATGGTTCAAAAGATAATACATTGGATACACTTAGAAAAGCTTTTGATTTAAAAAAACTAGATAGTCCATATAGAAAAAATATAAACACAAAAGAAGTTAGAGGGATTTATTTGTCTTCTAGAGTACCCAATTTAACAGTGGTTGATAAAGAAAATGGTGGAAAGGCAGATGCATTAAATGTAGGTATTAATATATGTAAATATCCTTTATTTACAGCAATAGATGCAGATTCCATATTAGAAAAAAACTCTTTAATAAAGGTGGTTAGACCTTTTATAGATGAACCCGATAGAGTAGTTGCTACTGGTGGAATTGTTAGAGTAGTAAATGGATCAAAGATAAATAGTGGATTTATACAGGAGGTTTCCTTGTCTAAAAAACCTATAGCAATATTACAAACCGTAGAATATTTAAGAGCATTTCTATTTGGAAGAATGGGTTGGTCTGAGCTAAATAGTTTGCTGATAGTTTCTGGAGCATTTGGGGTATTTAAAAAAGATATAGTTTTGAAGGTTGGCGGTTATGCTGAAAATACCATAGGTGAAGACATGGAGCTTGTTATAAAAGTCCATAAGTATTTGAAAGAAGAAAAAATAGATTATGATATAGTATTTGTACCTGATCCTGTATGTTGGACTCAAGCGCCTGAAAGCTTTAATTCTCTAAAAATTCAAAGGATTAGATGGCATAGAGGTTTAATTGATTCTTTGATTAATCATAAAGATATGTTTTTAAATCCAAGGTTTGGATTTATAGGTATTTTAGCTATACCATATTATTGGCTAGTTGAAATGATAGGTCCTATTATTGAAGTATTGGGATATGTAACGGTTATTGCATCATATTTCTTAGGATTATTAAGCTATGAGTTTGCAATTATATTTTTCATAATTTCAGTACTATATGGAGTATTTTTGTCTTTAGCTTCAGTTATGTTAGAAGAGTATAATTTTATGAAATATAATAGGGTAGGGGATTATTTAAAGATGGTATTTTATGCAATTGTTGAAAATTTTGGATATAGACAGTTGACTACATGGTGGAGAGCAAAAGCATTTGTAGGTTATAAAAGAAAACAAAATGAATGGGGTCAAATTCAAAGAAAAGAGTTTGACAATTAAGGAATCATAAACTAGAGTAATTTAGAATAACTATTATTAAAGGATAAAGATACTGATAGGGGTGATATTATGAATAGTAAACTAAAGTTGATAATTATTTTATTTTTTATATTTTTATTAGCTTTTATTGGGGGTGTTTTAGTTAGTGAATATATAAATATGAATAAAATAAGAACAGAATATCCAGATTTGCCTGAGAATGCTTATAATCTCAGAAAGGATAGCTTAAAAGTATGGGCCATTAGGTTAGTTCTTCAATTCCTTATACCTTTATTATTTTTGACATCTAGATTATCCTATAGAATAAGGTATTATGTAGATAATAATAGATCCTTATTTTTCACAGGATTACTATATGGAATTATTTTTTTTACCATAATGTTTTTAGTAAATCTTCCTTTAGATTATTATAGTTCTTTCTACTTAAAGCATAAATATGGGCTATCTAATCAGACCTTTGGAAGATGGATTGAGGTTGCCCTAAAAAGTTTTTTGATAAACGATTTAGTTATTTCATTTTTCATATTTATTCCATTTTATCTTATGTATAGAAGTCCTAAGATTTGGTGGTTACAACTATCATTTTTAGCTATACCTGTTATTATATTTATGGTATTTATTTCTCCTTTTGTTATAGATCCTATATTCAATAAATATACCTCCATGGAAAATGAAAAATTAGGAAGACAAATAACGGAACTACTTCAAGAGGCAAATATACAAGATGCAAAAATATATAAGGTAGATAAGAGTAGAGATACTAAAACTATGAATGCCTATATGACCGGGATATTTCATTCAAAAAGAATAGTTCTCTGGGATACGACTATCAATAATCTAGAGGAAAAAGAGGTTCTTAGTATAACGGCTCATGAAATAGGTCATTATGTGAAAGGGCATATTTGGAAGAATATTATTTTTAGCAGCTTAGGTACTGTATTATTACTATTTTTAGTTTATATTACTGCTACTTGGATACTCAACTTATCAAATGGAACCTTTGGTATTAGAAAACTTCATGATATAGCAGCAATACCACTTTTAATTTTGGTTCTTAATTTTTATTCTTTTATTGGGTCGCCAATTACAAATTATCTCTCAAGGGAGATGGAAATTGAAGCAGATACCTATGAAATAATGCTTACAAGAGACAGAGAATCAGCTATATCTGCCATGGAAAAATTATATAAGGAGAGTTTAGGATTACCTAGACCAAGTAATATATTTAAGATATGGTATTATACTCATCCTACTTTAGAGGAGAGAGTAGATTTTTATAGAAATTATCCTCTTGATTAGCTCAAGAGGTTTTTTCTTGTATTGGTAAAAGAATCGTTATATAATATATATAACAATTTGAGAGGATGAAAAACTATGTTACTTAAAATAGACTTTGAGTCAGAAATGCCAATATATGAACAGCTAAGACGGCAGATTATAATAGGCATAGCGACTGGTGAAGTAGAATTGGGAGAAGAGCTCCCTTCAGTCAGGCAATTAGGTGGAGATATTGGAATCAATCTTCACACTGTAAATAAGACATATAATATATTAAAAAATGAAGGATATTTGATTATTGATAGAAGAAAAGGGGCTATGATAAAGGATAGATTACCAGAGGTCAATGATGATTATATGAATATACTTCAAAATGAATTAGACTATTTAATAGCAGATAGTAAAAATAGAGGAATCCAAAAAGATGAATTTTTAAAACTTTGTAGTGGATTTTATGACAAACTGAAAGATAAAGAAGATAGATAGTATGGGGGTGACAGCATGTCTGAGAGGATAGTTATGGTATTATTTAATTCAGTTGTATTATTGATATTGCTTATAATGCAAATATTAATGCCTAGAATAACAAGAAAAAATATACTTCTTGGAGTGAAAATACCAGAAGAAAAGATGGAAACAGATGAGGTTAAGAACATTATTAAGGGATTTAAAAGGGAAAATCTTATTGTTGGAATACCTGTTTTGGTTATCATTTCTCTTTTAATATATTATATAGATAATATTCATATATTTACATTGTCTGTATTTCTTTATATAGGAATACTTTTTTTAATATATATAAGATGGAATAAAAAGTCAAAAGAACTAAAGAAAGAAAAAGAATGGGATAAGCTGAAAGGAAGAGTAGTTGTTATAGATACTAAGTTTAGTAGAGATAGGGCGAAAAACAGTACTGTATCTCAAGGATGGTTTTTAGTCCCAGTAATTATGATATTAATAAGTACAGTATTATCTTTAATTATGTATCCATCTTTACCAGAGAAGATTCCAACTCATTGGGACCTTAATGGAAATGTAGATGGATATATGAATAAATCTATGTTTGCTGCATTATTAATGCCTCTTACACAAGCATTGATGGCCGTAATAGTATATATATCCTATTATTTTATGATAAGATCGAAGCAGCAAATAAATCCTAATGATCCTGAAATTTCTTTAAAAAAGAATATTATATTCAGAAAGGCATGGTCTATTTATTTTATTGTTACACTAACTTTAATAGAGATTTTATTTACAGCTTTAAATATGATGACATTAGGATTATTCTCAAATATGAAATTATTTAATATTTACAGTTTTACAATCTATGGAATTATAATAATAGGGTCTATAACATTGAGCATAGTATTGGGGCAAGGTGGAGATAGGATAAAATTAAAAGAAGAGGAAAACACTTCCAAAGGATATGATATCGATGATGATAGGCTATGGAAATTGGGAAATACAATTTATTATAATCCAGATGATTCCTCGATATTTGTAGAAAAGAGAATAGGAATAGGATGGACTGTAAATGCAGGAAGACCTTTTGGAATGTTTTTTATGATTTTACCTTTTGTAATGATTATAGTGATATTATTATTAGTTGAATAGAGAGAGTAATATGTATATATTGCATCTATTAGTTGTATTGTTTGGTTTTGCAGGAATTGGTATTAGATATTTTAAGTAGTATTTCCTTATACCAAGAATTCATGAAAACAAATCACCATATATAATCATTAAGACGAAAAAAGCGTATTTCATAATAAATTACAAAGATTCTAATAAAATAATAGAGTTGCATAATAGATTAAAGTGATGGGGACCATCACTTTAATTATTTGTTGACATAATAAAATAAATCTTATATAATGACCTTGAAAACTAAATAATTCTTCAGGGCAGGGTGCAATTCCCTACCGGCGGTATAGCCCGCGAGCCTTAGATAGGCATGATTCGGTGAAACTCCGAAGCCGACAGTAAAGTCTGGATGAAAGAAGAACAATATGAATCTTAGTAAATCAATACTATCAATTTTTAGTGTACTAGGCTCTGAAATATTATATATTTCAGAGCCATTTTTATTAAGATTATATTAAGAATATTAGTTATTCCTAATATAAAAGCCCTGATTTTTGTAATCAGGGCTTTTATATTAGAAATTTGTTTCAGTTAGTATGAATAGGAGGTGTTTTATGCACGAGAAATACATGAAGTTAGCACTAGAATTAGCTGAAAAGGGTAGAGGAAAGGTCAATCCCAATCCTATGGTAGGTGCAATTATAGTAAAAGAAAATAAAGTAATAGGTAAAGGATATCATGAGTGCTATGGCGAAGCACATGCAGAAGTAAAGGCTTTCCAAAATGCAACTGAAGATGTAGAGGGAGCTACTCTTTATGTAACACTAGAACCATGCTCTCATTACGGAAAAACCCCACCATGTGTAGATAAAATAATTGATAAAAAAATCAATAGGGTTTTCATTGGTTCACTTGACCCTAATCCTTTAGTTTCAGGTAGAGGAGTTCAAAAGCTCATAGATGCAGGTATAGAGGTTACAACAGGAATCTTACAAAAGGAATGTAGAGAGTTAAACGAAATATTTATGAAATATATAGTAGAAAGAAAGCCCTTTGTCATAATGAAAACAGCCATGTCCTTAGATGGGAAGATTGCAACTAAGATAGGTGAGTCAAAGTGGATCACCTGTTCTGAGTCGAGAAATAATGTACATCGCCTTAGGGATCAAGTGGCAGGAATTATGGTAGGCGTGAATACTGTAATAATGGATAATCCAAAATTAACTTGTAGGATTGAAAATGGTAATAACCCTGTAAGAATAATAGTAGACAGTAGTCTTAGGATACCTATAGATTCTAAGGTTTTAGGTAAGCAGCATATAGCAAAAACCATAATAGCTACGACGCCTCAGGCAGATATAAGAAAGAAAATTGAAATTGAAGACAAAGGGGTTAAGGTATTAATTACTGAAAGTCTAGAAGGAAAGGTAGATTTACAAGACCTTATGTCAAAGCTAGCTATGGAAAATATTGATAGTATATTTCTTGAGGGAGGTTCTACTCTTAACTTCTCTGCTCTTGAACAATCTATAGTTGATAAGGTCCAAGTCTATATTGCTCCAAAGATAATCGGAGGAGACAAATCAAAAACACCAGTGGGCGGTAGTGGAGTTGAGTACTTAATAAACGCATTTCAACTTCATAGGGTAAGTTATAGAACTATAGGTGAAGATATATTGATAGAAGGTTATATAAGGCGGTGATTTAAAATGTTTACAGGAATAGTAGAAGAAATAGGTAAAGTTCAAGGGATAAGAAGAGGAGAGAAATCATTCACACTTACAATCTCCGGATCTTTGGTTCTAGACAAAACTTTCATAGGAGATAGTATTTGCACCAATGGAGTATGCTTAACAGTTACAAAGATAAACAACAATAGCTTTGAGGCTGATGTTATGGTTGAGACCCTAAGAAGAAGTAATCTAGGAGTTCTCAAAATAGGGAGTTATGTAAATTTGGAAAGAGCATTGGCCCTAGATAAAAGGCTAGGAGGACATTTAGTAAGTGGTCATATAGATGGAGTAGGAGAAATAATCTCAAGAGAAAAAGAAGATAATACTACTTGGATTACTATAAAGGCTTCACCAGACATACTTAGATATATAATTGAAAAAGGTTCTATTGCAATTGATGGAATTAGCTTAACTGTAGCATATGTAGATGAATATGTATTTAAGGTTTCTATAATCCCACATACTAGTATAAATACAACACTCCTAGACAAAATACGAGGTGACAAAGTAAATCTAGAATGTGACCTTATAGGTAAGTATGTTGAAAAATTATTGGGTCTACAGAAACAAGATAAGGTAGTTAATAGCAGAGTAAATGAGGATTTCCTAGAGATTAATGGATTCATTTAAGGAGGGATTAAGATGTTTGAATTTAATAGCATTGATGAAGCTATTGAAGATATTAAAGCAGGAAAAATGATAATAGTAGTTGATGATCCTGATAGGGAAAATGAAGGGGATTTATTAATGGCAGCTGAAAAAACTACACCAGAGGATATAAATTTTATGGCTAAGTATGGGCGTGGGCTTATATGTATGCCTTTAGATGAACAAAGAATAAAAGAACTTGAAATTCAACCTATGGTTGAGAATAATACTGACAATCATGAAACCGCCTTTACAGTATCTATAGACCATGTAGATACTACTACAGGAATTTCAGCTCATGAAAGGGCTCTAACGATACAAAAAGTATTAGATGAAAGTTCAAAGAAAGATGATTTTAGAAGGCCAGGACATATTTTTCCGCTAAAGGCAAGAGAAGGTGGGGTCCTAAGACGAACAGGTCATACAGAAGCAGGAGTAGATTTAGCGAAGCTAGCGGGATTAAAGCCAGCTGGAGTAATTTGTGAAATAATGAATGATAATGGCACTATGTCAAGGACTCCAGAACTCATGGTATTTGCGCAGGAGCATAGACTAAAAATTATAACAATCGCTGATTTAATTTCTTATAGAAGACATAAGGAGAAATTAATTGAAAGAGTTGTTGAAACAAAAATGCCAACAAAATATGGAGATTTTAAAATATATGGATTCATAAATAAGATAAATGGTGAACACCACGTAGCCCTAGTAAAGGGTGATATAACAACTGGTGAACCAGTTCTAGCAAGAATTCACTCAGAGTGCCTTACTGGAGACGCCTTAGGATCAAAAAGATGTGATTGCGGGGAACAATATGCTGCGGCAATGGAAAAAATTGCAGAAGAAGGGAGAGGAGTACTACTATATATGAGACAAGAGGGTAGAGGTATAGGACTTATTAATAAACTAAAGGCTTATGCTCTACAGGATCAAGGATTTGATACAGTTGAAGCCAATATTAAACTTGGATTTCCTCCTGATATGCGTGAATATGGCATAGGAGCTCAAATACTAAATGACTTAGGAATTAAAAAACTTAAGTTAATGACTAATAATCCAAGGAAAATAAATGGTTTATCAGGCTATGATATTGAAATAGTTGAAAGAGTACCAATTCAAATGAATCATAACGAGGTAAATGAATTTTATTTAAAAACAAAACAGAAGAAAATGAATCATATATTAAAATATTAAGGTGGAGGTAATTAGAATGAGAATAATTGAGGGAAATTTAGTCGCACAAGGTATTAAAGTTGGAATAGTAGTAGGTAGATTTAATGAATTTATAGTTTCAAAATTATTAGGCGGTGCTCTTGATGGTTTAAAGAGACATGGTGTAGAGGATGAGTATATTGAGGTAGCTTGGGTGCCAGGTGCATTTGAAATTCCATTAGTAGCTAAAAAAATGGCAAACAGCAATAAATATGATGCAGTAATATGTTTAGGTGCTGTAATTCGTGGATCAACACCGCATTTTGATTATGTTTGTGCTGAAGTATCAAAAGGTATTGCCAGCGTAACATTAAGCTCAGAAATTCCAGTTATCTTTGGAGTATTAACAACAGATAGTATTGAACAAGCTATAGAAAGAGCTGGAACTAAAGCAGGTAATAAGGGATATGATGCAGCAGTATCAGCTATAGAAATGGCAAATCTGTTAAAAAGCTTCTAAAACTATGGATAAGATAAAAAATATTATATTTGATTATGATGGTACATTGCATAATAGCATAATAATATATGGTCAAGGATTTAGACAAGCCTATAAATATCTAGTAGAGTTAGGTTATGCACAAGAAAGATTATGGGATGATAATAAGATAAGTAAATGGATTGGATTTAGCAGCAAGGAAATGTGGAATGAATTTATGCCAGAATTGCCAGAAGATGAGAAGAAGAAATGTAGCAATATAATAGGCTCATATATGATTCAACGCATAAATGAAAATAAAGCCGAACTTTATGAAGGGGCAATAGATATTCTTGAATATTTAAAAGAGAAGGGATTTAATTTAATATTTCTCAGCAATTGTAAAATAGAATATATGGAGGCTCAGAGGAGAAGTTTTAATTTGGATAATTACTTTAAAGATTTCTATTGTACAGAAGAATTTGGATTTATACCTAAATATGATATTTTTTATGCAATAAAGGCAAAATATAATGGAAACTTTTTAGTAGTTGGAGATAGGTATCAGGATATGGAAATTGCTAAGGTCTATAACTTAGTTTTCATTGGCTGTAAATATGGATTTGGAAAAGAAGGTGAACTTAAGGATTCAAATTTTTTAATCCATAATATTTTAGAAATAAAAGAAATAATTGAGGAAATTAATTAAAATAAGACAAAGTTAACTTTGTCTTATTTTAGTTGTGTCTACTTGATAAATCATTTAATAAATCTGAGGTTAATTTATTTATATCTTCCATTTGCTTATTTAGTTTATCAAATTTTTTAGATAATTCTCTATCCTTTGTTCTTCCCAAGTCATTGGCATTAAGCAGCATACTTATGCTTGTAAAATGCTCCATATTAGAAAAATTATTTTCTTCTATTTTTTTAGCTTGATTAAGTATCTCGGCAATAGCCTTTGGGTTTTCCATACTACTATCCATATTAGATGCATTGCTTAAATCTCTGTTTTGAGCTTGATCCGAAGCTTTTGGATTTTTCATGACATCATCCTTTCATATATCTATAGGATTAGTATGGCATAATATATAAAAATTATCATAAAAAATAGCCCTTAGGCTACTTTTTATTTATATCATCTACCCATTCTTTTGCCTCTACTACTGCATCATATGTCGGTATTGCAACACCAGAATCTGGTATTTTCTTTTCAGTATTGTAGTATACATCCGTTGGAGAATATCCAAAATTAGGATCTTTATGATTTTTATATGAACCAGTTGCTGATTTATATTCTGTATCAGTATTCAAACTTCTTTTGTCTTCCTTCATTTTAATCCCTCCCTAAAAACATTTCATGGATTATAATACTTATACCCAGTGACTTGAAAAAATCCCAATTAATTAGTCTCTATCACTTTAGGTAATGGCTCATAATGGCTAACTCCCATATTTTTTATGATGTAATGTTCATCATTATAGAATATAGTAATAGTTGATTTGACCGTTGCCCCATCCATTCCTCCTAGGATGGTTTTCATCTCACCCTGTTTTAAATTTTCGTTTTTAATGTGTTTAACAGGAGGAGTGGTAACATTACTAACCTCATGATTCCATATTACTTTAGGAGGCTTTTCGCTGCCATAGAATCCCATATACAATCTGTTACCAATCATTTCTGCCCAAATCAATATTGAATTTTCTGTAGTATTTTTAAATCTAAGGTCTTTTACACCGTAGGCTACAGTTGCATCCTGCCCATAAGGTACATAATTAACTGGCATAGAGTGATTATGTCTTTCTATTACTTCAAGGTTAGATAATACAGCTAGATTATAAAGAGTTGTGGCAATTTTACATACTCCTCCACCTTCAGTCATTATTATATTACCTCCAATATAGGAGGCTCCCTCTCTAAATCCTCTAAGCTTAGTATAAGGACCTATGGCGGAATTTTGAGAAAATATTTTAGAAGATTTAATTACCTGACCTTTAACTTTTTGACTAGCTAAACTAACATTATATTCCTCTCCAGGTAATGGATTTTTAAGAACCGCACAAAAACCAGCTATAAGGGTATGAGTATCATATTTATCCTTAGCCTTTAAAAATTCCTTATCATTTCTCCAAGGCATATTACTTACTTCTCCCGATACTTCAGGAATATCATAGCGTTCATTCCTTTTATTGATCATAAATTCAGGCTCAGAATTAACAATTGTAAATTTATTATCTAAAATTGGATTACTAATAGCATAAGATTTTGTTGATAATAATATAGCTAGACTAATTGGTAGAATAGTTAATTTAAATTTATCCATAAGAACCTCCATATATAAAATAAGATTTATATCCTAGTAATATAGTTTCTTGATTTTATGGATAAAATATTCTAATGTTCATTGCCATTATCTGTTATGTAAGTATGATTTAAAATTTTTAAAAGCATCTAGAGGTAAGCTAGACGCTTCTAAATTTAAAGAGAATTGTAAAGAGTACTAAATTGAGTAGCATGTTCTAGTTCATCTACCATAGCATAATAAAATGTATCTCTGACAAATTGATCGGAGGTGGAAAGCTGTACATCCCTATAAAATTCGCCTGCTTCCAGTTCACCTTTTAATGCTATTAATATTCCTTCCTTGTAATTTGGATAAATTGTGGGGGTAATGACATATTGTGGCATATAACCTGTAAGATAACAATAAAGTCTAGAAAATTTTTCCAAGTGATCCAATTCATCTTCCATAGCATGTCGAATAAACTCTCTATGCAAATCATTTGGGGCTTCTCTTAACAATCTTCCATAAAATTCAGCAGCTGTGGCTTCATCTACAATTGAGTCATATACAAATTCAACTATTTGTGGTATTTTATGGCATCCCAGTAATGGTAACATTTTATCCCTCCTTAATTTCTTTTCATAATATTTTATTCAGTTTGAGAAATAATGTGAGTAGGTTATGTAGTGATAGAAAGGATTAACTATAGACATAATGGGACAAATAAAGTAAAATTATATGAAGACAAAAGCCTTATATAATATTTAGAAATGGGGTAAGAAATGGAAAAGCTTATGCTATATGGTTTTAATAACCTAACAAAGACACTTAGTTTTAATATCTATGATGTTTGTTATGCTGTGACACCAGAGGATAAACAAAAGTATATTGAATATATTGATGAACAATATAATTCAACCAGATTAACAGAAATACTCGTAGAAATTACTAAAATGATAGGTGCTAATGTTTTAAACATCGCTAAGCAAGACTATGAGCCTCAGGGTGCTAGTGTGAATTTACTAATTACAGAAGAAGCTATACCAATTGTTTCAATCGATCCATCTTGTAATGCTGGTACTTTAATACCTACACCAAGACATGTATTAGGTCACTTGGATAAAAGTCATATTACAGTTCACACTTATCCTGAAAGTCATCCTGATAAGGGAATAATGACATTTAGAGTGGATGTAGATGTATCAACTTGTGGAGAAATATCACCACTTAATGCACTAAATTACCTAATTGAGAATTTTGACTCAGATATTATAATTTGCGATTATCGAATTAGGGGATTTACAAGAGATATAAATGGAAATAAGCATTTTAAAGATCATCAAATTAACTCAATACAAGATTTTATATCTCCAAAAAACCTAAGTTTATATAACAGTATTGACGTTAATGTATATCAAGAAAATGTATTTCATACAAAGATGATATTAAAGGAACTAGAATTAAATAATTATTTATTTGAGATGCAAGCGGAAGATTTGAGTGATGAAGAGAAAAGTAGGATATTAAAAAAATTAAATCAAGAAATGTATGAAATCTATTATGGACGTAATTTCTAGAGTGATTTTAAGGAGGTCAACAAATGGATTTATGGTTTAATGAATGGAATACGGATACTTGTAAATTTTCAATAAAGATTAAGGACCCTATATATTCAGAGAAAACACCTTTTCAAAAAATTGATTTTTTTGAATCCTATGATTTTGGAATATTTTTTACATTAGATGGTATGATGATGGTAAATGAGAAAGACGAATTCATATACCATGATATGATAACTCATATACCCATGTCAGTAAATCCTAATATTAAGAGGGTATTAGTCATAGGCGGAGGAGATGGAGGTACGGTAAGAGAGCTTACTAGATATAATAGTATTGAATTAATTCATATGGTAGAAATAGATGAAAGAGTAGTAAGATTATGTCAAAAATATTTACCTGTAACCTCCTCAAAGCTGGAAGATGAAAGAGTTACATTGTTTTTTGAAGATGGTATAAAATTTGTAAAAGATAAAGAAAGTTTTTATGATTTAATATTAGTTGATTCTACAGACCCAATTGGTCCAGGAGAAGGGTTATTTACTACTAGCTTTTATAGGGATTGCTATAAAGCATTGAATGAAAATGGAATTCTTATTAATCAACACGAAAGCCCTTACTTCGATCAATATAAGGAAGAAATGCTGAAAGCACATGGAAAGTTAAAAAAGATATTTGATGTATGCGAAGTATATCAATTTCATATGCCGACCTATTCATCTGGACATTGGCTATTTGGATTTGCATCTAAGGGACTCAATCCAACTAAAGATCACAAACCAGAGGAATGGGAGAATCTAGGTTTAAAGACTAAATACTATAATTCTCAAATTCATCAAGGAGCATTTATGTTACCGACCTATGTAAGAGAATTATTAGAATCAGTATAATTATAAATTGCTCTAAAATATTAAATATTTTAGGGCTTTTTTATTTACAAGAAGTATAGCTATGATATAATTTCAAATAATAGAATTATTAATGTGAATGGTTAAGGGGAGTAGTCAATGGATAATAAAAAAGATTTTTTGAAACAAATAATGAATGATACTGGAAAAGGTATTAAGGGGTATATGAAAGCTCAAGTTACTCTAATGATTATAACCTTTATAATACTAGGTATAGGACTAACTATTATAGATGCCAAACATCCTATTCTAATATCGGCAGGAATTGCAATATTAGATATTATTCCTGTTCTTGGAGCAGGTATTGTTATGATACCTTGGGCTGTAATCAATTTTATTATAGGCAATAAAGATATGGGGGCAGATTTAGCAACTCTTTATGTTATTTTGGTTATCTTGAGACAATTTATAGAACCCAAAATTGTAGGTAAAGAAATTGGAGTTAGACCCCTTTATACATTTATTGCAACTATATTAGGTTCTATTATATTGGGACCAGTAGGGATTATATTAGGACCTTTAGTAGCTGTAATTATTAGTTCAATTATGAAAACAAAGAAGAAAACAGATAATAGGAGATGAGAACATGATAAAAGAAAGATTATTAAAGGACATAGAATTTATAGTAGAACTAGATAAGATGAAATCCATTTTAAGGCAAACAAGTTTAATTAATGAAGATAGAAGGGAAGATGATGCTCAGCATTCTTGGCATATATCTGTTATGGCAATGATTTTAGGAGAATATTCTAATGAGAAGATTGACATATGCAAGGTAATAAAAATGTTATTAACTCATGATTTAGTAGAAATATTCGCTGGAGATACATTTTGCTATGATAAAGTAGGAAATGAAGATAAAAAAGAAAGAGAAAATCTAGCTGCTGAAAAGATATTTGGAATGCTAGAAGAAGATAAAGGCAGAGAATTGAGAGGCCTATGGGATGAATTTGAGGATGGAAAAACATCAGAATCATTGTTTGCAGCATCTATGGATAGGCTTCAGCCAATGCTAAGTAACTATTATAATAATGGTGGAACTTGGAAAAAGTTTAATGTGGCTAAAGAAGACATTTACAAGAGAATAGAACCAGTGAAAAAATCTTCAGATGAACTATGGAGTTTCGTAGAGAATATGATTGAGGATGCATATGATAAAGGATTGATATCAAAGTAGTTGCTGGGAGAAAGAACATAAGACGGACATTAAAATATATTAGGTTCAAAATAAAGAAGTTTTTATGCACCAAACTTATAATATATTATTTTGAGAAATAAGGGTGTTTTATAAAATGACAATTAGTTATAATGGAGGTTACTTTCAAAATATTTCTCAGAGGGCAGCATATGAGTATTGCATGGCTTTTTCGGATTATACATCTATGGTATCAGAAGGACTTGATCATGGCACCCAAGAACATGTAGAAGGCTCATATAAAGATTTACATAAATTTTTTGGGGATTTATATGATGAATTATTTTACCATCCAGAGAATTTCTATTTACCTACGACAGAGGATATGGCTTATGAAGATTTTGAGCCTAAAGAATCAAGACCAGAAGTTACTAAAGCTTGGTATAAGCCAAAAACAGAAATTAAAAATGGGTTAGAGTTTTTATATGCAATAGGACAAGTTGGCGTAATTAATCAACAGAATTTACTTCTAAGTAAAGAACAATATAATAATATTGTTAAAAAATCTAAAGTCAAAAAACAGTTTATTAAAAGTATGCAATGCGTTGGACTTCATGTAATAGATGAAGAAGAAAATATAATTATTACAAATACTAGATATCCTAAAATGATGCCAGCACTAAAGCAGCTAGCAGTTGGATGTCAGCAACATAAGGATGAGATGGGGTTCATTTATTTTTATCAGTGCAATTTTAAGGCAATTAATCCTAATTATGAGATTGATGCTCCTACAATTTTGAAAAAAATTGCAACGATTCAATATGATAAAATAATATTACTTCATAACTATTTAATAAACCAGGGTTATAAGGCTATTTGCAAATATCCCAATATTAGCTATCAAGGCAGCAGAAAATCTAAATCTACTCCCCTACTTGTTATAAGCTTTGATCCAAGAGCAAAGGAAACATTTGGATTTAGTCTTAAATTAGCAAGTATAAATAGACTAATCCCGCATATTTATAATCAGCCAGACTTTCTTCAAGAAGATTTTAATAATCGTACCCGCTTATGCACGGGGTGTGGGTGGTGCAACAGCAGAGACGGTATGAATCCTTCAGTTTTTGAGTATAAAGGAGAAACGAAAACCTTATGCTGTTGGTATTCTTTTATTATACATCATCATTTAGATGACGAATTATTTAGAGTCATCAAACAGTATTCTATTTTGCACCAGATGCTAGCAAGCTAGGTTAAAGTATGTATTAGATAAAATTTATAGGGGATATAAATTAGGGTGGATAGCAGTAAGTATCTACCTTATTTTACTTATAGATTTTAAGTTAAACGACAAATATATTGTTGTAAGTTCATAGAATGGGGTATATTGGAAGTAAATGAGAGCATTACTTATTTAGGAGAGATATTATGGGGCAAAATAGTAATATTGATTTTTTAAAAGATGAGGAAAAACTAAAGCTAATTGCAGCGATTGAACAAGCGGCTGTAACTATTATAATGACAGATATAGATGGAAATATTCAATACTGTAATCCGGCTTTTGAACAGATATCAGGATATTCGTTAAAAGAAGTAATTGGAAAAAACCCAAGAATTCTCAAAAGTGGACTAACCCCTAGCAATGTATTTGAAGATATGTGGAATACCATAACTAAAGGAAAAGATTGGAAGGGAGATCTGATTAATAAGAAAAAAGATGGCACAATCTATTATGAAGAGGCTAGAATCACACCTATAACTGACAGTAATGGGAAAATAGTTAATTTTTTAGGAGTAAAACAAGATGTTTCTAGAAGAAAATATTTGGAGGAAAAGTTAAAACAAACATCAATAAGAGATTCATTAACTAACATATATAATAGAGGATATGCATTTGAAAGATTAGGTCAAAGTATAGAACTATTTAAGAAAAAGGAGGAAAATTTTTCTTTAGCATTAGTTGATATAGATTTTTTTAAAAACATAAATGATACTTATGGTCATCAAGCAGGAGACTTTGTGTTAAAAGAATTTGCAGAAATACTTGCTTCAAGTATTAGAACCTATGATGTATTAGGACGTTATGGAGGAGAGGAATTTATCCTAATATTACAGGGAATAGGCAAATCATCCTCAGTAAAGGTGATTAAAAGAGTTTCAGAAAGAATAAAGGAATCTCTTTTTAATTATGAGGATAAAAAAGTAGAGATTACATTTAGCTGTGGAATTGTCGATGCTTCTGAAATTGGGAAAGAAACCATATCATTGCAAAATATGATTTATGAAGCAGATAGGAGATTATATGAAGCTAAAAATACAGGAAGAAATAAGATAATAGTAGATTGATAAGGGATAAATGATCCTCTGATATAGCAAGAGACTCAATCCATGATGAGGACTGAGGATATAAATATTAATTAATCGTATACTATTGTTATATAAATGATGAAAGGTTGAAATGATATGAAGAATAGGATATTGTTGATAATATTAGCGATTACAATTGTTTTAATTGGATGTACTCCAAAAAATTCAGTAAATGTAGATTTAGAAGAAAAGATAAAGGAAAAAGATACAAAAATATCTGAGCTAGAAGATAAAATTAATGAACTTGAATCTCAACTGAACAATGTAAATCAACCTATGTCCAATAATAATCTGCTATCAATAGTAGTAGATGTGATGGATTCTATTAAAAACAAGGATATGGATAGGTTATCATCCTATGTTCATCCTACAAAAGGGCTCAGATTTAGTCCCTATGGTCACATAGATACTGAATCAAGTCAAGTGTTTACAGTGGAAGAAGTAAAAAATCTTAAAGAAGATAATAAGGCATATTTATGGGGACATTATGATGGGTCAGGGGAACCCATTAAATTGAATTTTAATGATTATTATAAAAGATTTGTTTATGATAAAGACTTTGCAAATCCTCAAATCATAGGAAATGATATATCCATAGGAGAGGGTAATACTGTGGATAATATAAAAGATGTTTATCCCAATAGTCATTTTGTAGAATTCTATTTTAAAGGATTCGATCCCCAATATGCTGGCATTGATTGGAGAAGTTTAAAATTAGTATTTGAAGAGGAAAATGGAAAGATGTATCTAATAGCTATAGCTCATGGTGAATGGACTATATAAAATAAGGAGGATAGTTAAACTATCCTCTCTATTTATTTTTGTGATGGTTGAGATGATAATATTTTGCTTTTTAAGAAGGAATTTCACTTGATATGTAGAATACATAGTATAATATGAGATTATAGAAAATGAATCAATACATTAACAATCAAATAATATATAGACTTAGGAGAATAAGATGAAAAATTTAAACATTAATCAATATATAAGGAGCATTGAATTAAATTCTAATAAAATATCTTCTTTTGTAGAGTATCCTTTCTGCCTTCCTGCTATTAGAAGTTTATCTATTTTAGATTTTCATCCTAAGGTTACGTTTATAGTAGGAGAGAATGGAACAGGAAAATCAACGATTTTAGAGGCAGTTGCAGTGGCCTATGGTTTTAATCCTGAGGGAGGAACAAGAAATTTTAATTTTTCGTCAAATGATACTCACTCAGAGTTATATGAATACCTTAAGTTAATAAGAGGAGCTAAGATTCCCAAGGATGGATTTTTTTTAAGAGCTGAAAGTTTCTATAATGTTGCAACAAATATTGATGAATTAGAAAGAGAGTGTCCAGGGCTTTTAAATTATTATGGTGGAAAATCCTTACATAATCAATCACATGGTGAATCCTTTTTCTCCTTATTTATGAATAGATTTAGGGGTGAAGGATTATACATATTGGATGAGCCTGAAGCTGCATTATCTCCCTCGAGACAAATGTCCATGATTAGTAGAATGCATCAATTAGTTCAGCAGGGATGCCAGTTTATTATTGCAACTCATTCTCCAATAATAATGGCATATCCAGATTCAGTTATTTATGAAATAAAACATGGATTTAATAAGGTGAAATATGAAGAAACAGAGCACTATCAAATTATGAAAGCCTTTCTAAATAATACAGAAAAAATGTTAAATGTTTTAATAGAATAATTTTATACAGGGAGGGTTATTTTATGGAGAAAAAATGGATTGCTATATTGGGTAGTCCTAGGCGTGGTAAGAATACAGAAGGTCTAATGGATTACTACATAAAGGAGTTGGAAAAAAGAGGAAGAAAGGTCGATAAAGTAATACTAAGTGAAATTGAGCAAAATAGCTGTAACGGGTGTGAGTATTGTATTAGGAACAATACTTGTCATCATAAGGATGAAATATCTTCAATAATTGATAAAATTAAAGATGTAGAAGGAATAATTCTAGGTTCACCTTCTTACAACTATAATGTCACTTCGTATATGAAGATATTTCTTGATAGACTCTTCTCATTATTTGATTTTGGAAATGGTAGCTGGAGCAGTCAGTTAGATTCAAAAGGAATAAAGTCAATTGTAATCGGTGTTTGTGCTGGTCCAGATTCTTTAAGTATGGGTTTTACAATTGAAGCAATGAAAAGAGTCATGATGGATCATGGTGTTGAGATATTAATAGAAGAAAGTTATTTTGGAACAAAAAGAAATCCAGTAGATAGAAATGAAGAAATTAGAAGCGAGATTATGAGAAAGTTTGACGAGGTATTTTTATCATAAGTTAATTATTTTGTAGTATAATAAAATTATAGCTATGTTAGATTAGCATATAAATTTTATTTATTTGGAGGAATAGGAATGCAAATAGGTTTTTTTGACTCTGGTGTCGGAGGGATTACTGTATTATATGATACACTAAAAATGTTACCTAATGAAAATTATATATATTACGCAGATACATCAAATGTTCCTTATGGACCAAAACCGAAGGATGAAGTTAAAAAATATATATTTAATGCTATAGAATTTATAATAGAACAAGGAGTTAAGGCAATAGTTATTGCTTGTAATACTGCTACAAGTGTAGCTATTGAAGAGTTAAGGGCGAAGTATAGTATTCCAATTATTGGAATGGAGCCTGCTGTAAAACCTGCTGTTGAAAGAAATAGAAATACAAATAAACGAGTATTAGTGACTGCAACGGCTTTAACCTTAAAGGAAGAAAAACTTCAAAATCTTATTACTAAATTAGATAATGACCATATTGTTGATTTATTACCACTTCCAGGATTAGTTCAATTTGCAGAGGGATTTGAGTTTAATGAAGAAATAGTATTACCATATCTTGAAGAACAGTTACTTAAATATGATTTGAATAACTATGAAACTATAGTTTTGGGCTGTACCCATTTCTCTTTCTATAAAGATATATTTAGAAAAATACTTCCAGCAGATATTGATATAATTGATGGAAATATTGGTACAGTAAAACATTTAAAAAGAATTTTAGAAAGAATGGATGCTATAAATGAAGGGGATGGTAATATCATTTTCTATAATTCGGGGCTGAAGGTGGAGAATAAAGAAAAATTAGCTAACTATGGAGAATTATTTAAAAGACTAGATATTATAAACAAATGCGATTAACTTTTTAAATATAGATAAGGATGGTAAACATAGAATGGAATTTCAGATTATCAAAGCTTCAAAAGAGTATAAGAATATTGTAGGAAATTTAATGCAATTTTATTTCTATGATTTCTCTGAATTTGTAAAATGTGATGTTGAAGATAATGGCTTATATAGGGCCTATGAATACTTAGATGATTATTGGAATGAAGAAAATCATCGTTTTCCATATCTGGTTAAGCAAGATGGGAAGTATATAGGCTTTGTATTAGTAAGACTTATCGAATCAGAAGAAGAAAATTATTTTTCAATTGCAGAATTTTTTATTATGAAGAAATATAGAAGAAAAGGAATTGGACAAGCTGTAGCTAATAAAATATTTGATTTACATAGAGGTCAGTGGGAAGTATTTCAAATAGAGACAAATAAACCAGCTCAAGCATTTTGGCATAAAACAATTGATGAGTATACTAAGGGACAATTTAAGGAAAGAAGTGAGAATGGAAAAAAGGTACAGGAATTTGTTAACTAATTTTATATAAGGGGAATTGGGAATGGAAAAATATTTAAATTTTAAAACAACTGGTGATTTTAAGAAAGATATAGAATCATATTTTTTGATGCATGATAAATTAGATAAATATGAGCATACCCTCGATGTAGTTAGAGAGCTCCATAATATTGAAAAACAATTTGGGCCAATAGAACAAGGAAGTGAGATTGCTTGTTATTGTCATGATTTGGGAAGAGTAGTAGACAATGATGAAATAATAGAATTTTGTATGGAAAATAATATTGAAATTACTGATGAGGAAAAGCAGATGCCTTCAATTTTACATCAGAAAATATCAAGCATTATAGCAGAAACTGTATTTAAAATAAGGGATGAAAATATATTAAATGCAATTAGGTATCATGCAACATCAAGGAGACAACCAAGTAATATGGAAATAGAAGTGTTGTTAGCTGATAAGTTAAGTTGGAAAGAAGAAGGATATGAAAAACTTGTAAATGAGATTAGAGAAACTCTGAAGTATTCAAGGGAAAAAGCAATATTACATTACTTAACAGACCTGGAGCTAAACAAAGAAACATTACCTTTATATCACAAGGATTCAAGGGAGGCCTATGAGTACTTTAGTCAGAAATTTTTATAAGAGGTGTAGAATGAAAATATTATATGGAACAACTAACGCTGCAAAACTTGAAAGCATGAGAAAAACATTGAAAGAATTAGATATAGAAGTAATAGGATTGAATTCAATAGCTATTAAAAATGATTATATAGATGAAACAGGAAATAATCCATTAGAAAATGCTAGAATTAAAGCTTTAGAATACTATAGAAAAATTAAGATGCCAGTTTTCTCCTGTGACTCTGGTTTATATATAAAAGGGATTAGAGAAGAACAGCAGCCAGGAGTATATGTAAGAAGAGTAAATGGGAAAGAGTTAACCGATGAAGAGATGATAGAATACTATGGTGGTATTGCAAGAGAAAATGGGGGACAAGTATTTGCTAGATATGAAAATGCAATTTGCCTTGTATTAGATGAGGAACATATATACGAATATCAAGGTAATGAGATATCATCCGATGAGTTTATAATTGTAGACAAGCCTCATCCAAGAAGAAACCAAGGATTTCCACTTGACTCTCTTTCAGTAGAAAAAAACAGTAAGAAATACTATCTAGATATGGATAGAAAAGAAAAGGGAGATAAAATTGGAGATGGATTTAGGAACTTTTTTAGGAAGTGTTTATTAGGATATAAGGACTAATTTTAGGAGGAATATAATGACTAAAGTTATAGGAGCTTGTGGTTGTATATGTAGTGAATGTATGATGTTTGAAAAGGAATGTATGGGATGCCATTCTATAGAGGGGAAGGCTTGCTGGTTACATGAAGTGGGACTTGATATCTGTGATTTCTATGAATGTAGTGTAATAGATAGAAAACTAAGACATTGTGGAGAATGTGAAGAAATACCTTGTGAAAGATTTTGGAAGAATAAAAACCCAAAATGGACAGAGGAGCAACACAGAGAGATTGTAGAAAGTAGAGTTGCTTTACTTAAAGAGCTGGCAAGTAGTAAAGATTATTCTATTAAGCTTATAGATAATGAAGAATTAAAATCCAATATTACTGATTCCGTACTTAGACATTTGCCAGACTGGTTTGGGATAGAAGAAGCTATTATGGAATACGTAGATAAAGTAAAAGAAACAGTTTTCTATGTAGCTTTTGATGATGATAGACCAATAGGACTCTTAAGCTTAAAATTCAACAATAAGTGTACTTCAGAAATATATGTGATGGGTATTTTAAAAGAATATCATAATAAAGGAATAGGAAAAAAATTAGTTGAAAGAGCAGTGAGTTATTCTTTAGAAAATGGCTATAAATTTTTAATGGTTAAAACACTCGGGGAAACTCATCCTGATAAGAACTATAAAAAGACCAGAGAATTCTATGGAAAAGTAGGATTTTATCCTATAGAGGAAATTAAAGAAATTTGGGGAGAACATAATCCATGTTTATTAATGGTAAGGAGTCTATAATGGTTCATTAGTATGAAACAAGTTAGTAGAAGGGAAAGACTTATATGATAGGGGCAACTATGGGTATTTTGGGGATTATATTGACAATGTTTCCAGCTGCTACTCGTGAGTTGGAGTTTACCAATCTAGTTAATAAAAGATATAAAAATTATCATTTTAAAGAAATAATTGAAAAGAATGATATAGTTTTTGACTATATTCTTCGCCAAGGTCCATGTACAACTAGAAATGCTATAGCTATTTTAAAACACCTTGGTTATCCTGTAGAGATACATGAAAAAGCTATGATGGTGGGAGCAGAAAGGTATTTGATAAAACAAAATTGGATGTATATAGATTTTATGGAGGCTTAGATAAAATGGAGATATGGGACATATTAGATGAGAATGGAAATAAAACGGGTAGAACTATTATTAGAGGAGAAAAATTAGAAGTAGATGAATACCATTTGGTGGTTCATATATGGATTATTAATAGCAATGGAGAGATATTGATTCAAAAAAGACCAGAGCATTTAGAATTTGCTCCTGGAGTATGGGCAACAACGGGAGGGTCTGCAGTCCAAGGAGAAGATAGTATTACAGCTGCCTGCAGAGAAACAAAAGAGGAACTAGGCATAGAAATTAATGGTAGTTCTATGCTAGAACCTCTGAGACATAAACGTAAAAATGATTTTACTGATATTTGGGTTGTGAAACAAGATATTGAGTTAAGAGATATCATATTACAGAAAGAAGAGGTGGATGATGTTAAATGGGTTAGTAGAAAAGAATTGAGACAAATGATAGATGAGGGTAGTTTTTTTAGATATAGTAACAACTATTTTAAGCTGCTTTCACAATATATAAGGATATAGTCCAGCTAAGAATTGTCAATAAGTAATTTAAAATGCTTGATATACCAGTTGTGCTAAAAAAGGGGTTGATAACTTGAATACTAGAATTAAAATCAGTAAAGAAAATAAAGAAGAAATGAGAAACCGTATAATGAATTACTTTTCAGAAGAAAGAGATGAAGATTTGGGAGATTTAGCTTCTGAGTTATTACTAGATTTTTTTATAGAAGAATTAGGTCCTTATATATATAATCAAAGCATAGAAGATGCCTATGTATATATGAAAGATAAAGTAGATGATTTATTTGCACTTCAAATTATAAGAAGATAACTAAAATGACCCTTAGTGATGAAAGGAGTTGAATTATAATAATTTAAAAAAGGAGTTAATATTCTGTTTTAAAATAGTATACTAGGAAAACTGTTAAAAAAGTATTGATCATTTTATTATGACAATAAAAATAAAAATAATTAATAGATTAAATATTTTTGAATAAGAGGTGAGAATGATAATAAAAGAATTAGAAATATCTAAAATAGACAAGGTTATGAAGATTTGGCTTGAAGAGAATATGAAAACTCATGATTTTGTTTCCCCAAATTATTGGAAGGAAAATTATAATTTTGTAAAAAATATTTTGCCAGAATCTAATGTTCTTATTTATGAGGAAGAGGATGAAGTAAAGGGATTTATAGGTATTATGGATAAATCTTATATTGCAGGATTGTTTGTTTCAGAAGAATATCAGTCAGAAGGAATAGGAAGCCAATTGATTGAAAGATGCAAGGAATATTATCCGATCCTAAAATTGGACGTTTATGCTAAGAATTTGAAAGCTATAAATTTTTATAAGAAGCATGGATTTAAAATAGAAGAAGAGAAAGAAAATCAAGATACTAAAGAAATCGAGTATTCAATGATATGGAAATTATAAAAATAGTGTTAAAAGCAGGAGATAGAAAGACGAGTTTCGATACAAAACAAATCGAAAACCCTAATACAGCAAGAATTTTTACCCTCTATTTCGTGACTGCAGTGAGCCAAAGTGGCCTATTGCGGAGCTGTTTTATAGCAGCAAAACAGCTCCACTCCCACAAACAGCCTTATCCAGACGCAAGTTCGCTATTCGCCTGCTGCAATGCTCTATGCCCCTGTCACCATAAATCTCAGCTAAGCAAAAAGATTATTCAAAATTTACTATTATTTTTTCCATTTCACGGAAGGGAATCATACTGCCGATAACACTGTTACTATCTCCTGTTATGTCAGTTTCTTTACCAGTTTTTTCGTCAGTCACTCTAATGCCTACAGCTCTTATACCAGTTTCTGCTTCATATTCGCTATACACCTGATACTGATAGTCCCCATTGCTAAAATTAAGATGGTCGAAATCCAAGCCTGCATTTTCAAGTCCTCCGCCTCTTAAATAGTAGGAATAGTTAAAATAGCTAAAGGAATTCTCCCTGTCTTCCGGAAGTTCTAATTCTATGTTATCCCTTGTACCAAATCGGTAAACAATGTAGCTTTCATCTTCTGCTGTGCAGATTGACATTATTTTTTTAGAATCAGCAACCTGAAAACCGAACAACACCTTCTCACCTTCTGCCGAAAAATCCTCCTGCTTAATCAATTCTTTTCCTTCGGCTATTGTACTGTTGCTTTCAAATTCTTCTGTATTTTTTGTATGCTTGAAATCCGTAGGTATCTCCGATTCCTTTTTATCTTTACACCTTGTAAAAAATAGGCACATTAATAACAAGAGCACTATTAATCCTGCCAACTTCTTAATAACCTTCATAAACAACTCTCCTCTCGTAAAAATAGTATATTTACAAACATTCCCATAACTTCCTCTGTGAGTTTGTTTAAAAACAGAAATTTGTTCCTTGATAGTATCGATGCTCAACCTATTTTGAGCTTCGCTTAATATAAATTTGCTTAGTATCAGCCTTCAGTGTTATCAGAAAGATTATACTACATTACTTGCTATACTTCCACACAATTCTGTAAACCTTGTAATGGGTACATATTTCATAAAATCAAGAGGGTAGCGTCATCTGTGTTGACATTGGATGCATTGCCAACAAGCATAAGAGGAGTATAACAAGAAACAAATCGACATGGAGAAAAAACTTTATTTAAGCCACTTTAAGCAATTTGTTATGAACATATATAAGGACTTATAAAGCATTTTTTCTCTATTTAATCAATAAAAAACAGCAAAGTCTATTATAATAGGAGAATGCAAAAAATTGAATGATAAAAGTAGAAATTAATAATACTTGAACCAGAAGGTATAAAAGTATCGTATGCTAATAAGCAATCACTCTTTAAAGAGTGATTGCTTATTAGTTAAAATAAAATTATTGGTATTAGTAAATATATTTTATTATAGGAAGGATTTTGGATAAACATGTAGAATAAATAATATTAGGGATAGTTATTATTAAAAATAGAATAACAAAATCAATTGAAAGGTAGAACTATTATGCATTTAAAATCTGTAGAATATATAAAACCTAAGAATACAAATAAATATCCTTTTAATATTCCACTATTTAAGGATTTTGATATATTAGAATTTAGAACTCCTGTAACAATTTTTGTAGGAGAAAATGGTACAGGTAAATCTACTTTAATAGAAGGGATTGCAGCAGGGGTTGGATCTATAACTATCGGAGATGATTCAATTGATTATGATAAATCTTTGAAGGCAGCTAGGGAGTTATCTAAAAGTTTAAAACTAATATGGAATATAAAAACTAAAAAGGGATTTTTTTTAAGGGCAGAGGATTTTATATCATATACTAAAAGAATAGCGGAGATAAGAAATGAGTTAGAAGAAGAATTAAAGGAAATTGATAATACATATGACGATAGATCAGAGTTATCTAAGAGTTTAGCTAAAATGCCCTATAATAATTCCCTATATGAATTAAAGAAGAAATATGGAGAAGGATTAGAAACTAAATCTCATGGAGAAAGTTTTTTAGAATTATTTAATTCAAGATTTGTGCCTAATGGATTATATATATTAGATGAACCAGAGACACCTCTATCTCCCATGAAGCAACTTGCATTTATATCTATGATAAAGGAAATGGTAGAAAAAAATGCTCAGTTTATTATAGCTACTCATTCTCCAATATTAATGGCTATTCCAGAGGCTGCAATCATATCCTTTGATGAGTATCCTATTAAAGAAGTAAATTATAATGATTTGGAGCATGTGAATTTAACCAAAGATTTCTTAAACAATCCAGGGCAGTATTTAAGACATTTATAACATTAGTAAAGGAGAATTATTATGGAGTTAGAGGTTACGATTAGAGAAGTTATATAGATTTTTATGAGAAGTATAAAATTATCTATCATAAATGTAGGAGTTGGCAAATGAAAACAATAATATCAGAAGAAATGATCTTAGATGATCTAATAAAAACATTTCAGCGTTTATTTGATTTGAATGTATTGGAGTCTACACCAGTAAAAAGAGGATGGTTAAATTTAAAGTGGAAAATTACGACGGACTCAGGACAGTTTTTACTTAAGCAATATAATGAAGAAAGATATAAAATGTATAAAAGAGAGAATCTATTGTTTGCATTCACTCAGCAGGTTAGATTGTATAATAAGGGTATCCGGTGTCCAAATTTGTTATCACATAATGAAGATATTTTACTTGAATCCGATAATGGTGAACGATTTATGGCGATGGAGTTTTGTAAAGGGAAAGTGATTTCACCAGGTAAAGCTAATGTTCATCAAATGTATGATTTAGGTAAAGAAACAGGAAAAATGCATGGATTATTAAATGATGGAACACTAGGTATTAAAGATAATCCCAAATTTATTCCTCCATGCCGTAAGGAGCGTTTAGAACATTGGAATTCAATGTGGGAACAAGCAAAGGAAACTGATAAAATTCAGTTACTTACTTATATAGAGGTCCAACGCAAGGCAACAGAAGATTTAAATATAAAAATATTTGAGTATCTTCAATCAGGATGGGCTCATCGTGACCTCTGGGTTGATAATCTTTTATTTGATAATAACGGATTAACAGCGATTTTAGACTTTGATCGATTAAATTATGATTATCCCCAACTTGATGTTGCTCGTGCTGTTATGTCATGTGCTCTAGACGATAATTTTGATGTATCCCTTGCTTCAGCATTTATTGAAGGCTACAGTGAGGAATGTAACGTAAGTGAGGGGTATTTAACAAATGCATTACAGTTGTTATGGTATATGGAAAGTACATGGTGGACAAATGCTTACATGGATCAGCATAGTTTGCCACCTGCTAGATTCGCAAAAGAAATGATTTGGCTTGCTGAAAACCAAAAAAATTTATCGGATTTATTAGGAAATATTTAATATACATCAAAACTAATAAAACGCTAATTTTGGAAGGAGTGATCGACATGAAACGTCGGGTAATACGAAACAAGGTGATTTATATTTAAAATGAAGCAGTAAATAATATTTTCTCGGTTAAGTTGGCTGATGTTATTTTACTGTTTCAAGGCTAGATAAAACCAATTAAAATTTATTTGAAAGAGGTAGAATAACATGTTAAAACTAAAGTATCTTTTTGATAATAGAGATTTGGCAGAAATGATCTTAGAGAATTGGGAATACGATTTATCTTCGCTTAAACTCTTTGACTACTATAGAATTTCATCAAATGCGATTTATCCATTTCAATATAATGGTAAAACTCGATTACTGAGATTTTCTCCTGTAGATGAAAAAGACAAGAATAATATAATGGGAGAATTAGAATTCATTAATTATTTAAAATCAAGGGAATATCCTGTTTTATGCACTGTGCCTTCAAAGGATAATAAAGAATTAGTAGAAGTGAAGACCCCCTGGGGAAAGTATTTTGGAGTTGTTTTTGATAGAGTTGCGGGGATTCAATTAGGAGAAATAGAATACACACAAGAAATATGCAGAAAACATGGTGAATATTTAGGTAAATTGCATAGACTGTCTTCGGGATATAAGCCTGATAAAAGATTGCGTTGGTCATACGAAGATGTCCTTGAGTGGATTGAAAGGGAATTAGAAAATTTTCCTAATGAAGCTTTAGCCAAACAAGAGGTTAAGATAGTAAGGGATTATTTATCAGAAATACCTAAAGATAGCTATAATTTTGGCTTAATCCACTATGACTTTGAGTTGGATAATGTGTTTTATGACCAATCAACAGATAAATTAAATGTAATTGACTTTGATGATGCCATGTATCACTGGTATGCTATGGATATAGAAAGAGCACTAGATAATATAATGAGTGAAACATCTTGTGAGAATCATTCAATGCTGAGGGAAAACTTTATAATAGGATATAGACAAGAGTTTAATGTTTCCGACGAAATGCTACTGTATATGCCTATGCTAAGAAGATTTGCAAATTTATATGGATATACTAGAGTCCTAGTATCATCCAAGGAAGTTTGGGATAATGAGCCTAAATGGATGCTGGACTTAAGAGCTAGATTAAAGAGTATTATGAAACAAGATTCTATATTTTTTGGGAAACCAATAGAGTAGTAGAGTTTTAGAGGCTGACATCTTGTCAGCCTCTAAAATTAAGATACATTAGTAGCCGGAAAAATATACATTCTCTATTTGTTATGAATTTAAGATTGTAAAAGGAGAGAAGTACATGAGAAAAGAAAATGAAGTAATGAAACAGATATTAGATTTTGCTAACAGTGAAGATAGGGTTAGAGCTGTTATGTTGAATGGTTCGAGAGTTAACCCTAATGCACCTAAGGATATAATGCAGGATTACGATATAGTATTCTTTATAACAGATATTGAAGATTTAAGTTATAAAATAGATCAAAGTTGGATTAGTGCATTTGGAGAGCTTGTTATTATGCAGCAGAATGATTTTGAGGATGGGGCATATATCTTTTTGATGCAATTTAAAGATGGAATAAGAATAGACCTTAGTTTTCAAGATATTAGAAGAATTGAAGAATCGGTTAGAGAAGATACTCTTAGCAAAATACTATTAAATAAAGATGATATTGAACTTAAATTACCTAGACCCAATGATAGCAGTCACTATGTACTAAAGCCTTCAAAAAAAGAATTCGATGAATTATTAAATGAAGCATGGTGGATTCAAACCTATGTTGCTAAAGGAATATGGAGGGATGAATTGCCTCTTGCTAAATATATGTTTGATGTTATTTTAATGGACTGTATAAGAAAATTATTGTCGTGGTATATTGGAGAAAACCATAAATGGAATGTAAATGTAGGAAAATGCGGAAAATGGTTCAAAGGATACTTATCTGATGAGATTTATAATGATTTTATTTCAATATATCCAACTATAGATTATGAACAAATGTGGCAATCACTGTTTAGAGCAGGTAAATTTATTAGGAGAATAGGTGAACCATTAGCTGAACCTCTAGGATATTCCTATCCTATTAAAGATGATATTAATGTAACGGAATACATTACAAAGATTAAGGAGCTGCCAAAGGATGCTAAAGAATTTAGATAAAAATGAAAGGAGAATATAAAATGATATTAAGGTATTTGAAACAACAGATGTTACTTCCCATAAAAGAATATATTATTAATCAACGTGTGAATATTAGAGGGATAGATGTTTTGATTTTGAGTTTCACTATAGAAAGAGATAAAAATAGTTTATGGATGATGTATGAAAATCAGGAGTTATATAGAGATAGATCTGACGATGAATATATAGTAGAGTTTAGGACAAATCGAGAAAAACTATTAAGAGGTATTAATGCTAGTAGTAAATATAAAGATTTACATATAAGACAAATGGAAATACAAGGACATATTGTTAATTTTAGTTCATCAAGTAGCAGTTCAATCTATAATATGGATTCAGAAGGAATAATGCGATTACAGCATTTTGTTGAAAGTGGTTCGATTTCAGATGAGTGGGATGATGTAAATTTAGAAAATCTTGTAATCGCTCAATATAAACAAATGGATGAGGAAACTGCTCCTAATATAGATAATACTAAGGAATTAGACATTAAATTATATGTTGATCGAGGCACAAGAGAAATACCAATACAACATCCATTTAAAATACAGTTCGGCAAACAAGAAATGGGAACAAAAATCGTATATTATGATGAAGAACTTGGCAAAGAGAATTACTTTTTTATAAATGAAATCTATTCTTTTGATGTATATGAGGATATCAAAAAGAAGGTTGAGAAAATTGAAGAGGTAGAAATGCGAGAAAGAAACCTTAAGATTTTTATAGAAGGACTAGAAAGAATTTATCCAAGGGATAAAAATTTAGCTGTTATAAAATATGAAGCAGCAGATAGTACCCAACTTAATTTTCATATGAAAGAGCATCTAGAAGCGGAGCCAATATATAGTGACTCTGCCATAGGAATTATATGGGGATCCAAAGAGGATGAAATTGGAATCAATGGGTATAAGCTACGGGAATGTGTACTTCAACCTATAGATAAGGACTTCAGCGGTGAATTGGAGATTGAACTGTTTTCTCGGATTCTTGAAATACCAGAGGAAACTGTAGAAAGTATAGGATAGGAGCAAGTTTAGATATGAAAAAGATATTTATTATATTGTTAATCTTAGTGTTACCTATTAGTTGTAAACCTATAGAAGATGATACCAAATTATCACCAGTTACAGACAATTTGCCTAAAAAAGAAAAAACCTATATTAATGTGGCAGGCGAAACCATAGAGGAAAGATATCTAACTTTAGAAGGATATAAGAGGATAGAAACAGAAGAAAATAGTTTTGGAGAATTTTTAAGGGCCCAGAGATTGAAACCTTATGGTGAAAAGGTTTTATACTATGATGGCAGAGAGAAAAATAAGAAAGATGTTTATGATAGTGTTTTAGATGTAGAAATAGGAGATAGGGACCTTCATCAGTGTGCAGATGCTATAATGCTTTTAAGAGGTGAATACCTTTACTCAATAGGCAAATATGAGGATATTAGCTTTAACTTCGTATCAGGATTTAAAGCAGAATATAAAAAGTGGATGGAAGGGTATAGGATTAAGATTGAAGGCAACCATGTAAGTTATTATAAAGCAACAGAACCATCCAATACCTATGAAGACTTTAGAAAATATATGGATATGGTAATGGCTTATGCAGGAACTTTATCCTTAGAAAAAGAATTAGAGCCTATTAATATAGAGAAAATAAAAATAGGGGATGTGTTTATTATTGGAGGGAGCCCAGGTCATGCTGTTATAGTTATGGATATGGCTATAAGTGATGAAGGTGATAAAATATTTATTCTTGCTCAATCCTATATGCCGGCGCAGCAAACTCAAATACTTATTAATCCTATGGATAAAAGTATAAGTCCTTGGTATTCACTAAATGACAAAGAGAAACTGATTACTCCTGAGTGGACATTTGAGTTGGATCAATTGAGAAGATTTTTAAATTGAGAAATAGGAAATTAAATAAAGATTTTTTACATCTTTTCATAATTTTATCACAACAATCCCATATTTTTATGATATGATGGATGAAAAGCAATTTTTCAATATATCAATGATTTGAAGAGATATATTAAGAGGCATTTTTTTATTAATTAAACATGGAGGGGTTAAAATATGTTAGGGAAGTTGAGGAACAGAAAAGTTTACAAGTACATAATGATAACAGCTATTATGGTGTTAGTCATAAGTATGGTAGGCTGTAAAAATGAAAAGCTAGTAGATGAGGAGATAGTAGCGAAAGTAGATGGTGAAGCTATAACTAAGAATGAATTATATGATTTAATGGTTGAACAATATGGTACTCAGGCTTTGGATTCATTGATTGGCGAGAAGATTGTTAATGCAGAGCTTGAAAAACAGAAAATTGAAGTTAGTGAGGAAGATATTGAAACTGAACTCAATAAGATTAAACAATACTATGAGAGTGACCAAGCATTTACTGAAGCTATGGCATATTATGGTTACACTTTAGACGATATAAAGAAGGATGTAACTATGAATATTCAAATTAAGAGACTTCTTGGGCCTAATATTACAATAGGAGAAGAAGACATTTCAAGTTATTTTGAACAAAATAAAACTTCATTTGATCAAAAAGAGGAAGTACGAGCACGTCATATACTTGTTAAAACAGAAGATCAAGCAAAAGAAATTAAAGAAAAAATTTCAGCAGGAGAAGACTTTGCTCAATTAGCAAAGGAACATTCTACAGATGAAATGACCAAAGAGTCTGGAGGAGATTTAGGCTTTTTTGGTAAAGGTAAAATGGTAAAGGAATTTGAAGAAGAAGCCTTTGGACTAAGGATAGGTGAAATCAGTAATCCAGTTAAAACTGATTACGGCTATCATATAATAAAAGTAGAGGAAAAGAAGGAAGCAAAAGAAGCAACACTAGAAGAACACAAGGATGAAATAAAGGATATTCTCGTAGAAGCGAAGCTACCTGAGGTATATCAAAACTGGTATCAAGAGAAATATGACGAATATAAAATAGAGAATTATCTTATAGAAGAATAATGATATATTAATGCAGTATGCATAGAAAAATTAATAGCATATGATGAACAATAATTAGAAAGTCTTTCCTTTAAGAAAGGTTTTCTAATTATTTATATAGCTTATCACTTGAATTCAAAATTAATCTATGATACAATTTATTCAATTATATTAGAGGGGTGTGTCAATGAGCAAAATTCTTGCTAAATAAGAAATTTTAATATGCACAAAAATACATTCTTAGGAATGCTTTATTTTAGTGCGTAATTTAGCGAGAACTCTCTTTCAAATATTTATTGACATTTGAGGATGATTTTATCATCTTTTTTTGTACTCTTTTTAGGCTTAATTATGCTGAGGGATTTTCTCTCAGCATTTTTTGTTGGGGGTGAGTGATATGATCAATTTATGGAAGAAAGATAAGTAATTTTTAAGTCAGAATATTTATTAAACGAGGTGGATAGTTTATGAGTAAAAAGAAAACAGCAGTATTATTATATGATGATTTTAGTAACTATGAGTTTAGTGTAATGTTATCAATGTTTTTTCAAGCTGGTAAACCCTATACAACATTTAGTTTAACTAAGGAACCAGTAAAGAGTGAAGAAGGGCTAAATGTAGTTTGCGATGCATTAGTTGAGGATTTAAATATAGAAGAGTTTGATTCTTTGGTATTAACAGGATGCATGGATCTTGAACCCATTATTAATGAAGAGAGAATATATTCGTTTTTGAAGCAATTTGACCTACCTAGAATTAAAATTGCCAGTATCTCCAGCACTCCATTTTTACTTGCAAGGGCAGGTTTATTGAAGAATAAGCGTTATTTGGCTGGGATGTTAAAGGAAGAATTATTAAAACATGGTCATACCACCATAGAAGAATTAGAGGGGATGGTGGATATAGCAGAGTATAGAGAATCTTATGAAGAGATTGGACATTTTATAAAAGATGGGAATATAATTACCTCTGTAGGTGCATTCTTTAGAGAATGGGCAATTGAGTTTGGAAATATGTTAGAATTAGATTTTGAACCAGGATGGTATGGTGATTTTAAGAAAGAATAATGCTGTAATTATAGGCCACTCCTACTAATTAATGTGTAGGAGTGGTCTATTTAACTTATGCCACATTTTGTAGTTATTTTTCCGTAATTATGAATATTAGAATTTGTCGAATATTAGCACAATTAATTCATTGACAAAATCAACTTATTTAAATAAGATTAACATAAATCAATAAGATTAAAAGATAAAAGTATTAAGTATGTATGAGTTTTATAGAAGTTATTTGAAAGGAGGAGATTCTATTGATTTTTTAATTTAGTAAGTCATAATTTTCTTAATACTTTAAAGAAAATGTATGATTTGTCTAGATAATAACTTATTTAATAAGTAGAAAAATTGGTAGAATGAATGATTTGTATTTAAAGAAAGGGGTTAAAAAAATGAAAAGAAAAATGTTATCATTAATTATGGGATTGATTGTTTTTCTTAGTACTTCTTCTATTGTTTCAGCAGGAGAAATATCTAATTTTCAAATGAATAAAGAAGCACTTCTTTCGACTATTAATATGTCGGAAGAGATTAGTAATGCATTAAATGGTATAACTGATGAATCAGTACCGGAAGATATAATGAACCAAGTTGATGTTGGTGTTCAAGTTGTTCCAAAAGATTTATCACGTAGTGAGTTAATGGGTGTTGATGCTAGTGATATATTTGACATCAGCTATACTGTTAAAAATGTAGGTAATATTGTATCAGAAAATGGTGATATAGGTACTATGTACTCATTGACAGCTGTTGCAAGAGGGACTCAAAAAGAAGAGTATGAACCACATACAGAAGATAATGTGGATTGTTACATTACATTAGTATGGATTGACAACTTTGGTGTAAATAATGAGCTTGTAGAGGTTTGGGGTGGATGGTGGCCCAATGGTAGAACATTATATGATAGACAAGTTTGGTATGGGGAGATGAATCGTGTTGGTGAATTTATAGAAGGAAAATATTCCATAAAATATCCGACTTCAAATACTTTTGACTATAGTCCAGGATATACTGGATTTAGTTTTAAAGCTTATTCAATTGTAAATTCAGTTGGTTATCCTAATAATATTATATGTTATGTTAAAACTAGTATGTTTTCATAACTAATAGTTATGTATGGATAGTGTTGATAGTCCCAAGGCAACTATTAAGGTCAGTTGCCTTGGTTTTAATATGAGAAAATTAATTTAATATAATAACTGCATTTATTATTAATTGGTATAAACTATTAGGGGGGAGTTTATGACTAGAAAAGAAGTTATTAAATTATTTATTTCTACCTTCCTGTTATTTGTAATAGGATTTATTTTGGTTATGCTTAGATTAGTCACTACTAAAATTGTAATAAGAAGTATGAAAGACACTCTTTTTTATATTGCTACACAAGTTATTATTATGATTTTATCAGGGATTATATTATATTTTATCACTAATTGGAAATCCCTAAGGGTTAAAAGACCACTTCTATATGGGAGAAAGCATCCTGAATATATAAGGTATATAAAGTGGCGAGGACTGTCCATTGTAGTATTTACATTAATAGCTTTATATTATAGTGAAAATGGATTTACACATCGAGGTCTCATATCTCCAATATTAGCAATGATTGATAATAGTTTTTTTCCTCAGCAATCTAATTTTTTTACTTTAAAATTTTATTTTGTTTCAGGAGACGTAGGTACTACTTTATTTACTCTTATTATGATAGCAACATATATTTTTCTTGAATTTCTTTTCACTGATAAAGTAACAACTGATAAGGTGATAGATGAATAATAAATCAAAATATATTATATATCGGGTTATAACTTGATTAATTGAATAGTTTATAAATTTATTGAACAATAATATATCAGGCATTATTAATGCCTGATATATTATTGTTTATGCCACATTCTGTATGAGTTTTTCCCTATATATATCAATCAATTCTTTTTCCGTCACATTTATACTTGGCTTATCAAATACTATATCACCTTTATCTAGCATTATTATTCTATCTGAATATTCTATGGCATCTTTCATATTGTGAGAAATTATTATTGTTGTCATGGAATATTTGTTTATTAATTCTTTAGTTTTCTGCATTACTACATTTGATGTTTTAGGGTCTAAGGCAGCGGTATGTTCGTCAAGTAAAAGTAAATCTGGATGCTTCATAGCTGCCATTACCAGAGATAAAGATTGTCTTTGACCGCCAGATAAAAATTTTACCTTTGTATTTAACTTGTTTTCAAGACCCAAATCCAAATCCTTTAATAGTTCCACATATTTACCTATATTATTCTTTTTTATAAGCTTTCTCAAAGTAAATTTTTCTCCCTTTTTATCTGCTAGGGACATATTTTCCAGTATAGTAAGGGAAGGGGAGACTCCCATAGATGGATTTTGATATACTCTCCCTATATAAGTTGCTCGTTGTTCTTCTCTTAAGCCTGCTATGTCTTTCTCATTCAGTAAAATTTGTCCTTTATCTGCTAATATACTTCCACCAATGATATTAAGGAGAGTAGATTTTCCACAGCCATTAGAACCAATAATTGCTGTACATTTATTTTCCTCAATTTCTAAATTAAAATTTCTAAAGATATTTATTTCATTATCTGTATTCTTGTTAAAACTCTTTGATAGGTTTACTATTTTTAACATTTTTTCTCCCTCCTTGTTTTTTCATGAATCCTAAAAAATCAGCTGCAAAGTTATTGTAGGATAGAAAAACTATTACAATTATTGCATTTATAGCTCTAAGGTCATTAGGGTTTAAACCTAGGTCTATAGCAATTCCGCCGATAAGTTTATAGATAATTGCCCCTAATATAGCCCTTGTTGTATTTTTTATTCTATTAGAATTCTTTTTAATAGTATCTCCTATTATGATTGAAGCAAGAGCTACTACTATAATAGAATTACCCATGGTTATATCTGCAAAACCTTGGATTTGAGCCATTAAAGCACCACTTAAAGCTACCAATCCATTAGCTAACATTAGCCCTATTACCTTATATTTATTACTATTTTCTCCTAGAGATTTCACTAAAGATTCATTATCACCAGTTGCTATTAGTAAATATCCCGTTTCAGTTTTTAGAAACTGATCTAGTATGATTTTTATTAACAATACAGTTACAGCTAATACTATTAAGGATGAACCTAAATCAAAAACTGAACCATATTTAAACAGCGGAAAATTGGATTTTCCATTTATTTTTAAATTTACAGAATATAGTATAGTCATGGTCAATATTCCTGATAATAATGGCTTTATTCTTAGTTTTGTAAAGAGAGTTGCAGTAAAGAGTCCTGCTAAGGTTCCAAAGAAAAATGCCATTAAAGTACTAATGATTGGATTAACACCCATAGATATAAATTTAGCAAATACAAAGGCTCCAAAAGGAAAAGTCCCTTCTACGGAAAGATCTGCTATATCTAATATTTTATAAGTTAAGAATACTCCCATAGCTAAAATTGCAAATATTAGCCCTTGTTCTAGAGAAGTAATTATTAGGGAATTCATATATATCACCTCATTGTTTAATCATTTTTTATTGCGTCCTTAAATACATTATTATTTTCATCAAGTCCTAAGGAATTTAATGTTTCTTTGTTGAATACTTTCTTAGTATTAGCTGCAGTCTGGGATGGAATATCAGAAGGTGTTTTTCCATCAACTAAAATCTCTTTAGCCATTTTTGCAGTTTGTTTACCTAGTTCATAGTAGCTAATTCCATCGGTAACAAGAATACCGCCACTTACATGAGAATCTTCAGCAGCTACAGTAATTAATTTGTTAGATGTGGCTTTCTCAGAAACTATATTAATTGCAGATGCAACCATATTGTCTGTTATTGTATATATTCCATCTACTTTTTTAACTATAGAATCTACGGCTTGAGAGATATCGGATATACTAGATATTCCAACCTCTACTATTTCAAGTCCCATAGAAGGTGCTAATTCTTTCGCCATTTCAATTTGAATTTGTGAATTTGGCTCGCTAGTATTAAAGACAATTCCAATTTTTTTGATATTGCTATCTAAATCTTTAAATAGTTGCAGCTGTCTATCCATTGGACTGGCATCTGATGTTCCAGTTACGTTGCCATCAGGTTTTTCCATTGAATCTACCAACTCTGCTTTTACAGGGTCTGTTACTGCACTAAATAATATAGGAATATCTGAAGTAGCTTGTTTGGCAGACTGAACCGCTTGTGTAGCTATAGCATATATTAAATCTACTTTATCTTTTACAAATTTTTGAGATATACTAACAGTAGTTGGAATATCTCCCTGTGCATTTTGATAGTCTATTTCTGCATTGATACCAAGTTCTTTTAATCCATCTTCAAATCCTTTCCTAGCATCATCAAGTGCTGGATGATCTGCCAACTGACTAATTCCAATTTTATATACTTTTCCACTAGAAACATTACTTGGTTTACTTACATTTGCATTACAACCTGATAAAACCATAATACTTGCTACTGCTAAAGATACTAATTTACTAACCTTAGATTTTTTCATTTTATTATCCTCCCTTAAAATAATCTTGCCAGATTGAATGCAATTGGATAATTGGGCAAGTAACTTCACGCAGTTTCGAAACTCAAATCTATTCACTCGCTTTACTCGTATAGATTTGGCTCTCATTGCGTTTGACCTACTAAAGCTCACTTCGTTCGCCAAGTTAGGTCATAAAAAAAATCTTTCAATCTCTATAAACATAGCTTTTAGCTATACTTATAGGGACGAAAGATTATATATCCGCGCGGTACCACCCTAATTATGACAAAGTCATCACTCAATCAGACCTAACAGTCTTATCCCCTATAACGATGGGCATTCGGATTCACCTACTGGAAGTTTCTTTTAGTGAATCAGCTCAGGAGTGTATATTACATATCTTGTTATTGTTGGTTTTCACCCTTCCCAACTCTCTTTGAATAATCAATGATATCTTTCTCTCCATCAGAGCATTTTTAATATTAGATAAGATAATAATACTTTATTTTAGTAATGTCAATACTTTTTTGAAAAAATGTTTTAAAAATTTCTGATGGTTTGATATAAAGTCTGATAGAGACTAGTGGTTTAAGTATAGCCAAAAATATTTAGTTTTTGTTAAGGAAGATTATTCTCCTACTTTTACAGCATCTTTAAATAGTAGAAGATTTGAATTTAATTCTAATTCTTCTAAGGTGCTTATATTTACAGTTGTTACAGTTTTTTCTGCTACACCGACTGGTATAGTAGAAACATCTTTTTTATCTACAAGTATTTCTTTAGCCATTTTAGCTGTTTGCTTACCTAGTTCATAATAACTAAGTCCATTTGTTACTAATAATCCGCCTTTTACCTGTGTTTCCTCTGCACAAATAGATATGATTTTTTTATCTACAAGTTTCTTTGATACCAATTCAACAGAAGAGGCTATTAGATTATCACTTAGACCATAGACAGCATCGACTTTATTCAATAATGAATCTATAGCTTGAGGAAGTTCATTTACATTGCTTACTCCAACTGTAACTATTTCTAGACCTTCAGCTGGTGCTAATCTTTTTACTTCTTCTATTTGAATTTCAGAATTTGCTTCAGATGTATTATATAGTATACCTATGGTCTTTATATTAGGATCGATTTCTTTAAACATCTTCAATTGAGAAGCTGTAGGTGCCATATCTGATGTTCCAGTTACATTACCGCCAACATTTTTCCAATCTGCTACTATTTCTGATTTTACAGGGTCTGTTACTGCACTAAATAATATAGGAATCTCTGAAGTAGCTTGTTTGGCAGATTGAGCCGCTGGTGTAGCTATAGCATATATTAAATCTACTTTATCTTTTACAAACTTTTGAGATATACTAACAGTAGTTGGAATATCTCCCTGTGCATTTTGATAGTCTATTTCTGCATTGATACCAAGTTCTTTTAATCCATCTTCAAATCCTTTCCTAGCATCGTCAAGTGCTGGATGATCTGCTAACTGACTAATCCCAATTTTATATACTCCTTCACCAGAAACATTACTTGGTTTACTTACATTTGCATTACAACCTGATAGAAACATCACACTTACTAATACTAAAGATACTAATTTACTAACTTTAGATTTTTTCATTTTATTATCCTCCTTGAAATATAATCAATAGATTTTATAGGATAATTAGCATAGATTGAATGCCATGGAATAATTGGGCAATAAAAAAATCTTTCAATCCTTATAAATATAGCTTTTAGCTATACTTATAGGGACGAAAGATTATATCCGCGGTACCACCCTAATTATGACGAAGTCATCACTCAATCAGACCTAACAGTCCTATCCCCTATAACGATGGGCCTTCGGATTCGTCTACTTGAAAGTTTCGTTTAACGAATCAGCTTAGGAGTGAATATTACATATCTTCTTAATGTTGGCTCTCACCTTTTCCAACTCTCTGTAATTAAGTTAGGATATCTTTCTCTCCATCAAAGCATTTTTAATATTAAGAAATATCATAATACTTTAGTCTGATAATGTCAAGAGTTTTTTTATTAAAATTTTTTTGTCAATAATATAATGCCTTTACATAAGATGTATTTGATTTGAAATGATAAAATGTAAAAAATAGACCTAGATTTGCAAATAATCAGGAGATGTAGTATAATGATGAAGTTAGATTAATTGTTAGAATGTAGTTAAAGTATTTAAAATAATTTTTATAATAATCTTATCCTTATTTTAAAGTTATGATGGTGATTTAGATATAACCATTTACTTTATACCTATATGCCCCGAAAGGGGATTATATTTATTTAATCTTGAATTTTCCCTATGGATTATTTAAATGAATACGAATAATTAATTACTAACTAATATACGATTTGTATATTAGTTTTTTGTGATATAAAATTTAAAAAGGAGGTGTTTAAATGACAACAAATGTTATGTTTGCACTTGTGGGCTTGTTTTTGGTAACTGCTTTTACAAATGTTTTAGCAACACTAAAAACAATATTGATGTCAAAAAAAATTATGAATCCAGTTTATTTGCTGGTTTTTGCTGATGCTATGATTTTTGCAACTATTGTTAGTAAGGTAACTAGTTCTGATGGGATTCAATTTACAATATCATATGCTTTAGGAAGAACAGCTGGAGTTTTTATAGGTGGTAAAATTGAAGATAGGTTAGCCCTTGGTATTTTAGAAGTAGATTTATTTTTGAATAACAAAAATAAGATTATGGAAATAGCAAATAAACTTAGAGAAACAGGATATACAGTCAATACTTTTCTTGTTGGAGGGAATAATGAGGAAAAGAGATATCAAATGGAAGTCATTATCAAAAGAAAAGAATTTAAAATATTTGAAGATATTATAGCAGAATTTAATGTGGTAAATCCAACCTTAAAAGTTAAAACTATAAGTAAAGTAGACGGCAAAATTACAACCACAAGATTTAAAGAGGCTTAAATACTTTATTAAAGGTATATGATGGAATTAGGAAACAACTCAGCTGCATTTAGAGGAATAATTACAGCTGAATTAATTCCACAAATTTAATGATTGAGGGAATTTTTATTTCTATACTGATTAGGCGAAAGTCCCATATAATTTTTAAATGCTCTGCTAAAATAATGCTGGCTGCTATAGCCTACCATATTTGCAATATCATTTATAGTATAGTCCTTATCTTTATCTAATAGAAGTTTTATTGCCATATTGATTCTTAGGTTATTAAGATAATCAGTGAAACGAACTCCTGTTTTTTGTTTGATTATTCTGGTAAGATATGATTGACTTATATGTAAATTTTCAGCTATAAGATTTAAGGTTAGATCATTTTGAGTAAAGTTTTCTTTTATGTAGTTAATTGCTTGACTTCCAATACATTTATAGTTTGTATTATCTATTTCTGTTTCTTTTAATTTATTTAACTCCCACATTCTTTCGCAGTAGGAGTCCATAGCTTTAATAATAATATTTTTAAAATCTCTATACTGTATAGGTTTAAGCAAATAACTAAATACTCCAAGTTCTAAAGCTTTCTGTGCATATTCAAATTGATCATATCCTGATATAATTATTATTTTAGAATTAGGATCCAGTTCCTTAATTTTTTCTATTACTTCAAGACCATTTATAAAAGGCATATTAATATCCATTAAAATAATTTCTGGTTGATACATATGGATTAAATGCAGAGCTTCTTCACCGTCTTGTGCTGTTCCTACAACAGATAAATTTAAATCGTAAGATTCTATTAATTTTTTTAAACCATTACGTATTATTTCCTCATCATCAGCAATTACTACTCTAAACATTGGAATCCCTCACTTATCTTTGGTATCTTTAATGAGACTTTAGTTCCCTCTTCAAATTTACTATCAATATTAATACTATATTTATCTTTAAATGTAAGTTTCAAACGTTCGTTGATATTATACAATCCATAATGCTCTGATTCAATAGACTGGTAGAGATTTTTTCTAATTGTAGCAAGTTTTTCATAATTCATACCTAAGCCATTATCTATAACTTCAATAAGTATATAGTCATCTTGAGATAGTATATTTATATTGATAATACCTTTTTTCCTTTTCAACTTTAATCCATGGTAAATAGAGTTTTCAATTAAAGGCTGTATTATCATCTTAGGGACTAGATATTGTGAAATTAGTTCATCTAAATCAATAGTATAACTAATCTTATCTTTATAACGTGTTTCTTGGATTTTCAGATAGTTATGTACATGTTCTATTTCATCAGCAATTGTAATAAATTCTTTTCCATCACTTAGTGATATTCTAAAAAATATGGACAATGAGTTAATCATATCTGCAAGATCAAAGGCATTATACTCTAAAGCCTTCCATTGAATTGTATCTAGTGTGTTATATAAAAAATGAGGATTTATCTGTGATTGCAATACTCTCAATTCAGCATTTCTCTTTTGAGCTTGTACTTGATATACCTGATTTATTAGTTTCCTAATATCACTAAGCATTTGATTAAACACTTTACCTAATATAGATATTTCATCATTATTTTTAGTTTCATAATAGGAATTTAGATTCCCATTAGATACTTCTACCATATGATTTTTTAATTTATGTATTGGTTTTACAATAGTTCCAGAGATGATAATTGCAAGTAAAATAGCAAGTGATAATAAAATTATTCCTAAAGCAACAACTAAGTTGATAATATTATTAGTTTGGGTATGAATATAGCTATTTTCAATTAGAGTACATAAGATCCAATCTTCTGTATAAGGGATAGAAGAGAAAAACAAAGTGGAATCTTTGTTGGAGATATTTTTCAAGCTAATAGTTCCTAAATTTTCTTCCTTAGATTTTTTAATTATTTTATCTAATCCTTCTATGGAAATATAATTATTTGTCAAATTATCTTTTGAAATAGAATATATATCCATATCTTTATTCATAATCCAAGAAAATCCATTATAAACATCAATGCCGCTTGCTATTTCAGAGATTTTTTCTAAATTAACAGCACCATTAATAAATCCTATTTTTTCATTTTCATCATTTACAATTGGATAGCAAATGATAAAAATAGGAGTATTATCAGATTTAGAAATGATTGGCTTAGATATAACATACTCTATATCTGACGACATTAGTTTATTGAAATAATCTCGATTATACACATGAATGGTAATATTATCATTTATCCATCCATATCCATCAATAGTTCCTATTGCAAAAGTCTCATTTAAATTTCCGTATTGCTTACTTAGAACTTTGTTTAAACGTGTTAAATAAGGTTTTAAAGAGACTAAATTAAACTCCCTAGTTGAAGCATATTCATGAATAATTCTTATTTCGCTTATTCGTTGATTTAACCAGGAACCAATTTCATTTGATTTTGAATCGATGAGTTGCAAAGTTTGATACTCCAATTGCTCCATATTTAAAGATTTTACCTTTGTTTCCAATATAAATAATAGAGGGGAAAAGGTAAGTATTATACATAAAACAAAAACTGTGATAATTTTTAGACGTAAAGACATAGTTTTTCACCTGAATTTTGATTTTTAAGCTTAATAATTATTATATAGGATTTTTCTGTACTTTTAAATACTGTATTTAAAAGTACAAAAATAGACATATAAGTGTAAATACTAAAACAAATAGTTATGTTAAACTAATAACGATATAAGCAATAAATTAACAAAAATAGGAGGGACAAAATTTGAAAAAGTTTTTAGTATTTTTTCTAGTAATAACTATGGTAGTAGGTTTAGCAGGGTGTAATAAGACGGAAAAAGTAGACACTAATGAATCTACGACATCTATAAAAGATGGTGTGTATGAAGGGGTTGGCACTGGTAAAGGTGGAGAAATAAAAGTTGAAGTAACAATTGCAGATGATACTATTACTGCTATAAAGGTAGTGAGCCACAATGAAACACCAGGATTCGATACTGCAATGGAAACTTTAACAGAAAGTATTATATCAAAAAATAGCCTTGAAGTAGATGGGGTTTCAGGATGTACCTTTACTTCTAACGGATTTATAGAGGCGGTAACTAAAGCATTAACTGCAGCAGGAGCAACTCCAGAAATGTTGAAAAAGATTGATGTTACATCTTCAAGTGGAGTAAAGGAAGAAGTTACGGAAACTCATGATATCGTAGTAATTGGAGCTGGTGGAGCAGGTCTTTCAGCAGCTATAGAGGCTAAGGCTGCAGGAGCAGATGTAATTGTTTTAGAAAAAATGCCTATGGCTGGTGGAAATACATTGATATCAGGTGCTGAATATGCTGCACCAAACAATTGGTTACAGAAAGAGGAAGGTATTGAAGATAGTATAGAGCTTCATATAGAAGATACTTTAAAAGGTGGGGACAATAAGGCTAATGAGGAACTAGTTAGAGTTTTAGCTGAGAATGCTCTTGCAGGTGCTGAGTGGCTAAGAGATGAAGTTGGAGTAGTATGGGAAGATGAATTGATGTTTTTCGGTGGACATTCAGTTAAGAGAAGTTTAGTTCCAGCAGGAGCTAGTGGAAGAGAAATCATATCTAAGCAACTTGCAAAAGCCGAAGAAATGAATATTCCTGTTCTTTTAAATACTAAAGCAACAGCTTTAATTACAGATGAGAATGGAAAAGTTATAGGAGTAGAAGCAGAAGGGGAAAATAAAAATTATACTTTTAATACTAACAAAGCAGTAATCATTGCATCAGGAGGATTTGGTTCTAATGTAGAGATGAGAGTTAAGTATAATCCTGATATAGACGAAACAATTCTATCAACTAACTCAACAGGTAGTACAGGTGATGGTATTATAATGGCTGAAAAAATAGGAGCATCTTTAGTAGGTATGGAATATATTCAAACATATCCAATATGTGACCCACTAACTGGAACATTACTTTACTATGATGATGCAAGATTATATGGACATACAATTATTGTAAATAAAGAAGGAAAGCGTTTTGTAGAAGAATTAGGCAGACGTGATGTAATGTCTATGGCTATCAAGGCTCAAACAGGTCATGTGTGTTATGAATTACTTGATCAAAAAGGATTTGAAGCAAGTAAATTGCAAGAAAATCATGGACCAGAACTTGATTACTTATATAAAAATGATTTATTAGTAAAAGCTGATACTATAAAAGAAGCTGCTGATTTTTTCGGAATTGACGCAGTAGAATTACAAAAAACTGTTGATAAATATAATGGATATGTAGCAGATGGAAAAGACCCAGAATTCAATAAAAGAAGTTTACCTTCAACTGTAGAAGTTGGTCCATTCTATATCTTAAAAGCTACTCCAGCTGTTCATCATACAATGGGTGGTATAAAAATAAATACGAATGCTCAAGTATTAGATACAGAAGGAAATGTAATAGAAGGATTATATGCAGCAGGTGAGGTCACAGGAGGAATCCAAGGTGCCAATAGATTAGGTAGTAATGCACTTGCGGACATTACGGTATTCGGTAGAATTGCCGGACAAAACGCAGCTAAATAGGGTTCAAATATAAAGCACAATAAAGGCTCTTCAAGTTTTTGAAGAGTCTTTTTGATTTTGGGAAGTAATCTCCATAAAAATATAAAGCCGACATATATTTTTCATAGAATTTTAAGTACAAGATTTTTTGATAAGATTGTAATTTTTGAGGATAGAAAAATAATTGAATATGAAGTCATAGTAAACTTATAAAGAATAATAATACTCTTTATGTTCAAAGTGTATAATACGCAGGATTAATATTATATAACTTAGTTAAAAAGATTACTATAATAGGGCAGTAGTTTTTTGCCTCGAATTAATAAAAAGATATTGACATTTTAGTAACACTGGCATAATATATAATTAATATCAAAATGATATCAAAAATATATTAAGGGGGTTTTAAAATGTCAAATACAATTAACAAAAATGAAAGCAAACTGCATAATGAAGAAATCATACCTAGATCAATGAATGGTATGGGGATCCTCCTTTTAAACATTATATTTATAATTGCTGGTATTGCTGCACTTGTCTATGGAATTAATTTGGTTGATTATGGATACGATAAAGGAATATTGCTAATAATTGCAGGAATTTCCTATTCTTTTATAATAGGTCCTATCATGTTTTCTGGATTGAAAGTGTTGAAACCTAATGAAGCAATAGTTCTTACTCTCTTTGGTAAGTATTATGGTACACTTAGAGGTGAAGGATTCTTCTTTGTTAATCCATTTGTTAGTGCTATTAATCCTAGTTCTAAGGGAACAACTACAGGAAAATTAGGTGTTGAACAAACTAAATTAGGTAGTGCAGAAGTCACATTACCTGCTAGAACCAATAAAAAAATTTCTCTTAAGACTATGACGCTAAATAATGAGAAACAAAAGATCAATGACCAGCTAGGAAATCCTATAGTCATAGGAATTGTTGTAATTTGGAGAGTTGTTAATACTGCAAAGGCTGTTTTTAATGTTGATAACTATACAGAATTTTTATCCATACAGACTGATGCTGCCCTTAGAAATATTGTTAGGGTATATCCCTATGATGTATCCAATGAAGATAATGAAAAGTCCTTAAGGGGTAGCAGCCAAGAAGTAGCGGATAAGCTAAAGACTGAGATTCAAGCTAATGTAGAAGTAGCAGGTTTGGAAATCTTAGAAGCAAGAATCACCCATTTAGCTTATGCTCCAGAAATAGCATCTGTAATGCTTCAAAGACAGCAAGCTTCAGCAATAATAGATGCAAGGCAGATGATAGTTGAGGGAGCAGTAGGTATGGTAGAGATGGCTCTTGCTAAATTAAACGAAAATGATATTGTTCATTTAGATGAGGAGCGTAAAGCTGCTATGGTTAGTAACCTGCTTGTTGTATTATGTGGAAATAAGGATGCACAGCCTATTGTAAATAGTGGCTCCTTATATTAAAATAAATTGAAGGGAGGGATGTTGTAGATGGAGAATAAAGATAATGGAAAAAAACAGATACTTTTGAGACTATCCTCATCCCTTTGGCAGGAACTGGCTGCTTGGGCAGAAGATGATTTTCGCTCAATCAATGGGCAAATAGAATACCTTTTAACAGATTGTGTGAAGCAGAGGAGAAAAGGAAAAAATAAAACAGATGAGTAGTGGGTTAGGAGAGAATTATATGGATAAAATAATTGTATTTGGAAGCAAATATTGACCGGATTGTGAACCAGCGAAAGAGTATCTTTCAAGTCATAATATTAAGTTCTTATATTTAGATATTTCAGAAGGAATGTTGAATTTAAAAAGATTTTTGAAGTATAGGGATAACTATGAAGAATTTAAAGAGATTAAGGAATCTGGAAAAATAGGATTACCTTGTATAGTTGTAAACGGCGGAGAGCAAATTATTTTTGATTATAATGAATTAGAGGTACAGAAAAGTTGATGTTTTTACATCAGCTTTTTGTACTTTAATATTACCATTTTAATGATATAATATCTTTACAGTGAACTAATGATGAACCATAGGGGAGGGATAATATGAAGGAAACGATTTATATTACGGGGCATAAAAATCCTGATTCAGATTCCATATGTGCAGCTTTAGCCTATGCAGAGTATAAAAATGGCAATGGGGATGTTAATGCTATTCCTGTAAGGCTTGGAAAGATAAATAGAGAAACAAAATTCATTCTAGAATATTTTGGAGTTGATGCACCTATTCTTTTAGAAACAGTAAGATTAAGTGTGGAGGATTTAGACTTTGACAAAATAGCTTCCATTAGTCCAGATATATCACTACGTATGGCATTAGAATTGATGAAGAAAAACAATTTGAATAGTCTTCCTGTGATAGATGGAAATGAGCAATTAGCAGGTATTGTAACAATATCAGATATAATAGGGGCTTATATAGATGTATGGGATAATGGTATTTTAGGAAAATCAGATACTTCTATAGATAATATTATAGATACTCTGTCTGCTAAAATCATTACAATAGCAGATAAAACTAAGCCACTTACAGGAAAACTTTTAGTTTTGGCGATGGAACCTAAATCTGTAGGAAAATACATAGAAGAAAATGACATAGTCATATGTGGTGATAGAAAAGATGCTCAAGAACTTGCAATTAATAGTAATATTTCTTTAATGATTGTAACAGGAGATGTTAAAGTAGATGAAGAAATTATTAATCTAGGAAAAGAAAAGGGTATAACCATAATATCCACACCTCACGATACCTTTACAACCTCTAGACTAATAACTCAATCTGTACCCATTAGCCATGTAATGTCTACAGACAATCTAGTGACATTTACACTTGATGACTTAGTAGATAATGTAAAAGAGCAGATGTCTCAAACTAGATATAGATCTTATCCAGTAATAGATGATGATAATAACAATAAAGTGGTAGGTTTAATATCTAGATACCATTTAATATCAAGTATGAAGAAAAAGGTAATACTAGTTGATCATAATGAGCGTAGTCAATCAGTGGATGGTTTAGAGGAATGTGAAATATTAGAAATTATAGACCACCATAGAGTGGCAGATGTATTTACGGGAAATCCAATATATTTTAGAAATGAACCTGTAGGTAGTACATCTACAATAATAGCATCAATATTATTTGAAAATGGCAGAAGGCCTTCAAAAAAAATGGCAGGAGTATTGGCAGCAGCTATAATTTCCGATACTTTATTATTTAGATCTCCTACATCAACTAATGTAGATAGAATGATATTGGAAAGACTAGCAAGAATTGCAGACTTAGATGTAGAAAAATTCGCTATGGAAATGTTTAAGGCTGGAACTTCCTTAGTTGGAAAAACACCACAAGAATTACTTAGCCAAGATTTTAAAACCTTTACTATAGATGAAGATAAGATAGGAATTGCCCAAGTATATACTATGGACCCAGATAGCTTAAAGGATATGAAATCCGACTTAATATCATTAATGGAAGAAAGAGCAGAAGAACGAGGGTACTCTATATTTATACTAATGCTAACAGATATATTTAAAGAGGCTTCAGAAATGGTAGTAGTAGGACATAATAAAGAATTAGTGGCAAAGGCATTTGGAAAGAATCTTGTAAATAACTCATTCTATGCACCAGGAGTCCTTTCAAGGAAAAAGCAAGTAGTTCCTCCTATTACAAATACCTTAACAAATATTAAAGAATTGTAAAATTATATAAAGACAATGAAGGGCTATAATAATCAGCTGATTATTATAGCCTTTTTTCGTAGAATTCATTATTACTTGAAGACAATATTTATTGGGGTGAATTCGTGAGTAAGGAACAATGAAAGAATATTTTGGGAAAAGAAGGAATTTGGAAAGCAATGTAGAATAGTATATGGTAGGAAATGGTAAAGGGGAATGGTATTAAGAAGTAAATTTGCCATAGGTCGACTAGAGATTGGAGCTGATATTAGATGCAGCAAGTTCAAAGACTACAGAAATATAGATTCATGTAATTAAGGAAAGAAGATAAAATATTGTAAACCTGATTAATACAATAGTTAGAAGGGATAAAAGAACGTAGTCTAAAGTAAATATTAGCGATATACGTCGTTAATGCAATGGTTAGTGAAAATAATGATATCAGGCAGTTCTTTGGGGGCATATTTGATAGAAAACTAGATGCTGTGAAATAGTAAAATGCGAATTCAAGAAGAAAGGGGTACAAAATGGAAAGAATTTTAATACTTGGAGCAAGTGGATTAGTAGGGAAGGCTTTATCAAAAGAACTAGATAAGAAATATGATGTTTATGGTACATATAACAATAATAAAATAGTTTCGATAAATTCGATTTATTATGATATGAGTGAAGTTAATAAGATAATTAATATTCTTAATAGTGTTAAGCCTTCAAGAATAGTGTACTGTTTAACAGGGAATTTTAAGACTCAAATAGAACTTCTCAATGAACTTATAAGATACTTAATACCTATTAACGGAAAACTTTATTTCTGTTCTACTGCAAATGTTTTTGATGGCGATACAACTATACCACATCCCAAAACTCATGAACCAATTGCTAAAAGTGATTACGGTAAATTTAAAATAGAGTGCGAAAAAATATTAAGAAAAGATTTAAACGGCAATGGCATAATTTTTAGACTTCCAATGATATGGGGCAAAGACTCACCTAGACTAAATAGTCTTGTAACATCATTAAAGAATAATGAAAAAGTTGATGTTTACACAAATCTATATCTTAATAATAATACAGATGAAATGTTAGCAAAACAGATATATTATATAATTGAAAATGATTTAGAAGGAATATTTCATCTTGGTAGCAGTGAGGTTATTAATCATTATGAATTTATAAAAAAGGTTATTGTCAAATTAGGATATAAAGATACAAAATTTAATGAAGAAACACTTCCAGGAGAAAAATACTATTTAGCTGTTTTGCCAACTATTAAAGAGTTGGCTACAGATTTTATTTTTTCAAATGAGCATGTTATTAATCATATAACAGAGTAGGAAGTTCACATCAATTATTTAATATAGAGAAGTGCAGGGTGAAAAGCGTCATCACTTCCCATAACAATGTATTTGCGCAAGGGTATTTGGGTGCAATCTTAGGGTGTTGTACACCACATCTCTTCACTGGGAGCAAAGCTCAACCAAGGGGGTTATCTTTAATTTATTGAAAAATAAAGTAGAAATATTATGTAGGTTGTACCAATATAGACGTGGATATGTACAAGGCTTTACTATACCTTTGGGAGATCTTTTAACTTGTGATACAAGCGTATAGTGCAAGGAAAATATTATTTATAAAGCATGAAAGAGATGTTTTTTCGTATTTTTTGCTTTTGAGATAAATTAATCAACAAAAATAATTTATATTACGAGGTGAGCCTATGAAAAATACAAGATTTTTTATGTTTGCTGTCGCATTAATCATGCTGTTGGCATTGGTTGCTTGTTCATATAGTACCACATCGATGGATACAGCCAGGCCTTTAGAACAATCAACGGGGCAGATTTACCTGTATGGAGAACAGCATGGTGTTGAAAAAATATTGGAAAAGGAATTAGAGTTATGGAATAAATACTATCATAAGGATAATATGAGACATTTATTTGTTGAACTTCCCTACTATTCTGCAGAGTTTTTAAACTTGTGGATGCAGTCGGATAGCGACAATATTCTGGAGGAATTATATAAGGATTGGGAAGGTACAGAGTCACAAAACCCTTATATTAAGGAATTTTATAAGAAAATAAAAAGCGAATGTCCCGAAACTATTTTCCACGGTACGGATGTGGGTCACCAGCACCATACTATTGGACAACGATTTTTGAAGTATCTTGAAGAAAATAATTTGGAAAGCTCCAATAAACATTTATTGGCACAAGAAGCGATTGAACAAGGCAAATATTTTTATAAACACTCTGATCATGTATACCGCGAAAACAAGATGGTGGAGAACTTTATCCGCGAATTTGACAAACTAAAGGGGGAGAAGATTATGGGGATTTACGGTGAAACCCATACGTATTTTGACGCTATGGACTATATGACTAATTCTGCTCCCTGTATGGCAAATCAACTAAGGCAACGTTACGGCGACGCCATCTATTCAGAGGACTTAGCTTGGTTAGCGAAAGAGATTGAACCGTTCAGGGTGGATACAATCACAGTCAACGAAAAAGATTACGAGGCGTCTTATTTCGGAAAACAAGATTTGTCAGGATTCAAAGATTACGCATGCCGGGAATTTTGGCGCTTGGAAAATGCTTATGAACATTTTAAGGATAAGAAGAAAACAGGCTATGTGCTACCTTATGACAATTACCCAATGCTGATAGAAACAGGACAAGTTTTTGTTATAGACTATACAAAAACAGACAGTTCTATAGAAAGGGTATACTATCGCTCCGACGGGTATATCCGGAATGGTCAGCCGTCAACGGAAGAGTTTACGATGAAATAGCCGTAAATTCAAATGTATATAAAGCGCTCCCGAATAAAAAGTGACTTAAATCCGATCTTTTAGCTTAGGACTTGCAAAGTCGGCATTTTAAAAACAGTGTGGTATATAAATTATTTGCATAAGATTTAGGCAAATAGTAATTTTAACCACAGATTATTTGATTTTATAATATAAGATGAATTATGTATAGTAAGAACATTTAACTTTGAGAGGAGAAAAAAATGTTAATTGCTTATAAGGATATTATTTTACGTGATTATAAAGAAGGAGACATTGTTGATGACATTCGATGGATGACAGAAGAAATAGCTTGGCATGAATGGGATGCACCTTGGGAAGCAGAAGAAAATTTTAAGAATTTCAATGCAGATAGGTACTATGAAAAAGCAATGAAAAAATTGCAAGACAAGGAAGATGATAATGAATTTCGTTGGAAATTTGAAATTGATACGAAAGATGGGATTCATATAGGAGGCGTGAATTCTTATCTTAACGATATAGAATATAATTGGAAGCCTGCCTCACAAGGTGGATGTTTACATACTCTTGGAATTGATATATGTGAGTCAGCATACTGGTACAAGGGTTATGGTACACAAGCTTTTACTGCTTTCATAGACTATCATTTCTCTAAAGGAATTACTGATATTTATACAGAGACATGGTCCGGAAATTATCCTATGATTGCCATGGCAGAAAAAATTGGCTTTGAAGTATGTAATTATGAAGAAAAGTTGCGAGAGCTGCGAGGTCAGTTATATGATGGTCTTACGTTTAAACTTAATTTGGAAAAGTTTAATAAATTCCATAATAGATATAATCAAAATCAATATTTGTAGTTAAGACGCATTCTTTATAAATTGTGAAGCTAATAATGATTTCTAAGGTTTAAGGGAGCGATGTCTTATCTCACTCTGAATAACGGGGCACCCCACTTCGTATAACAATGCATTCAAGTATGCTTTAGCAATGTTAGGATTGAGCCTTTGAAGTAGTCAAAGCACATTCCTTCGATAGCTAGGTTTGGATAAGACTCAGGAACGTCTTATGTGAAACGTTATGCGGAATTCATGAAAAGCTATATAGAGCCTTGAAAATTAATTAAATCAATATGAACCTAAAATTTAATAATGAGTTTATTATATATGATAAGGATGGAGAAAATGAAAAAGACTAAATTAATTATGTTTGAGGGTATACCAGGTTCAGGCAAAACAACCACATCTCAATTGCTATATACATATCTTAAAGAAGTTGGTGTAAATTCAGAAGTTTATATTGAAGGTAGTGAACATCCAATTGATTTGCCTTTTTATGCTTATCTTACGAAGAATGAATACAATAATTTACTAATAAGATTCCCTCAACAAGCAGAATGGATTCGATTAAACTCTATTATAGAAAATGATTATATCTTAACACCTTATAAAGTACCTGAGCCAAAACCATGGAGTGATGAATTAGCTGAGTATTTATCTTTTAAAGAATTTTGTTATTCAAATAAGGCTATTGTCCCATTTAATACATATAAGAAGGCATTTTATACACGTTTTGAACAGTATGTTACAAGAATGTCTAATACGGATGCAGTAACAATTTTCGAGAGTGTCTTATTTCAGCACCAAATTCATGATATCAATAGATTGTATCCTCAAATCACAGAAGATGAAATCATCGAATACATAAGAAATCTTGCAGCTATAATTAGCCCATTAAATCCAGTTTTATTGTATATATCCCAAAATAGTGTTGAAGAATCATTGAAACACACGGCTATTATTCGGTCAAAACCAAAATGGTCAAATACTGAAACAGTGGAATATTACATAAAACGAAAAAATTTGGAACTTAGAATAGTCAAGCTCCTACCTTTTCGTTCTTATATTTTGAATAATACAGATAGAGATTGGAATAAGATGTTTGATAGTATTAAAAGCATTCTCGATTGCGAAATCAAAGATGTCATGAACTCCGTATAACACCGTATCTAACGCATAAGGTACAAGTCTTCCTTGGTCTGCCCGAGTGCGCAATCTTGAGAGATATGCACCATATCCCTTTGCCTGGAGCAAGCTCTATCGAGGGGGTCTAGTTTTTGCCCAGTTCAGGAATATCGCAAACAGGAAATGTTATCTGCCATGTTGGGATACGACAATTAAAAGTTTCAGTAGGATAAGCAGGAAGATTAAATTATTGGAGTTGAGATTTATGGGATCAAGGATAATTCATTATTGTGTGGGCAATGAGATACTGAAAAGAGTGAAGCTTGATGAACATCAATTCATGTTAGGTAATCTAGCACCAGATGCATATAGTCCGGAACTTGGTGGATATTTAGTATCTCATTTTCGTATACCTGAAGAGATAATGAAGTTTGAATGTGTTGATTTAGAGAGGTTCAAAAGTAAGTATAAATATCAAATAACCAACGATTTTGTGCTAGGTTATTACTGTCACTTAATAACTGATAATCTGTGGCTAAAGGATGCATATAAGAAGTATGGGCATCTTGGGTTGGATGAACGTAACCAAGCTATGAAGTTAGTATATAAAGGCTATTGGGTGTTGAATACAAAGCTCATGGATAAGTTTAGCTTGAATCTAGTTAATTTTTAGACTATTGAATATATTCTTATAGAAGAAATTGATGTCACTTTTGTAAATGAGCTTGTTGAAAGCCTCGGCAATGATTTCAGTAAGAAGAGTGGTATCGGAGAATTGAAAGAGTTGAATTATGATAAGATTTTACAGTTTATCAATGATGCAGCGAATGAATGTATCAGAGAAATCTGTATGCTAAGAGATATATAGATAATAAGTGGTAGTAGAAGATTTTTAGCAAGTGATGCATTCGAAGCCTTAAACTTAGTTCTCTTATATTAACATAGTCTAATATTGTATTCATGCTGTGGCTAAAGTGTTAAAGAGATTTCAGGAACAGTTTTTGAATTGTATAAATCAAGAGAAAAAGAAATACAAAGTAAATATCAAAGATATTTGGTATTAGAATATCATAAATTATACTAGGAGGTTTATAATGAGTAATGATTTAGCATTATCTATAGTAAAAAACAAAGCTGATGTAGCGGCATTTTGGAAGTTGTTTGATAGTTATATTAATGAATTATCTGTAAATGTATCTTTAGGAGATGACTTCGATTTAGATTATTTTTATTCGGATGAATATAGAGATGCAATTGAGAAACTGAGAATAAGAGATAAAAATCCATTAAGAATACTCTTCATAAATAAAGAAGAAATTATCATTGGTTTTTTAATGTATGTTACCTATTTTGATGAAGATGGGAAATGCTTTTTAATGGAATACTATATCCAGCCAAATTACCGAAATCTAGGTTATGGAAAATCAGCTTATTTAAAGGCAGAAAAATATATTAATGATGAAGGGGCTTTATATGTTGAACTGACCCCGACAAATGAGTTAAATGAAAGATTTTGGGGTGGTGTTGGATTTAAGAAATCAGAAGATATGGATGAGGATAATAAATATTATTATAGAAAATTATTATAAAGATACTATTGAACGAAAAAGAATATATTATATTATTCTTAAATAAAGAAGGGGTTTTTTTAATGATCTTATTAAAGCATGCTGAAAAATTAATAGATATAATTGAAAGTAACTTATATTTGCAAAAAATAATTACAGTATTATATGAACTTAAAATTGAAGATTTTTATATTGGTGCAGGAGCTATCACTCAAACTGTATGGAACATACTAACTAATCGACCAGTAGATTATGGTATAGATGATATTGATGTAGTTTATTATAATCCTCAAAATATAGAAGAAAAATATGAAAGAAAAGTTATGGAATATTTAAATCAAGAATTACAGGAATTTCCTTTTTGGTTAGATGTTAAGAATCAAGCTAGGGTTCATTTATGGTATAGGGATAAGTTTGGATATAATATTGAACCATATAAATCTATAGAAGATGCAATAGATACTTGGCCAACCACGGCTACCTCTTTGGGAGTAAGGAAGTTATCTGAAAAAGATTGGGAAGTTTATGCACCTTTTGGGCTGAAGGATATTTTTCATATGAAGATTGTTGCTAATAATAGACAAATAACAAAAGAGATATATAATAAAAAAATTAAGAAATGGCTTCAAAAATGGCCTGAATTAGATGTAATTCAGTGGGATAATAGGTTAATTCCATTTGTTGATAATAAAAAAATATATATAAGAAAGTAAGGGAATAGCCATGGACGATTTATCAGCTTATATTAGTGTATAGATATTTCAAGAGTAACTTGTATTCAATATCAATTATCTGGTTTACCATCATGTATAATACAACTATTTAATATTTATAGTGGACATGTAGTCGTTGAAGTCTTTAGAAAAAGTATATGGGGAAGTTGTAGATCCAACAAATGAGCATCTATATGGAACTCCTGCTTCAGCATGAGATATTATGAATAAAAAAATGGGATTTTAGTAAAAAAAAGATAGAGGAAATTATCAAATGTGAATAGGAGGAATTATCTATGGGAGAGTTATCAACATTACTGAACATTGGCAACAAAGTTGAACAACAATTAAATGAAGTAGGTATAAGAACAATTAATCAGTTGATTGAAATTGGCAGTAGGCAAGCCTGGCTGAGAATAAAAAGAATTGATGACTCTGCATGTATAAATAGGTTATATGCTTTAGAAGGTGCAATACAGGGAATTCGATGGCATGACCTTTCAGAAGTTGTCAAGGAGGAGCTAAGGGAGTTTTTTAATACCTATAAAAAACTGGAGAAGTAATAATGCTTGAATTAAGATGTGACGTCTGCTGCAATATGCGATTAATAAAGATTGTTTTAGGAGGGGATTAGTGATTATAAATGATATTTATGAGTAATGTCCAACATATACAAATGATATTATTAAATTAAGACAGACAATATTAGATGATGCAAAGGAATTGCTTAAATGCTATTCCGATGAAAAAGCAGTACCTTTTTTCAACTCCGATAATTGTAATGGTGATAATTTTCATTATATGTCGATAGAAAGAATGAAACAGGCAATCGATCTTTGGGATTATTCTTATAAAAATAAATATTTTGTAAGATGGACAGTTGTCTTAAATGCTACACAAGGAAAAATTGGGACTATTGAAATGTTTCATAGGATTGCAGATGATGAATTTAATCACTATGGAGTTTTGAGAATAGACTTACAGAGCAACTATGAGAAGCAAAAATATATTGATGCTATTTTGGAAATTGCTGATGCAAACTTCTTTAAAGCCTTTAATGTTGAATTTATCATTACAAAAGCTATTCCAGATGCAGTTGAGTGTATTGCATCACTAGAACGAAAAGGTTATTTGCCATTAAATAGAAAGCTTGAGATACATGATCATTATTTTATAAGAGAAAAAAGGTGAAGTAAATAATACATATTTAATAATATTAAGGAGATATGCAACATGAAAATATTAATGATCAATGGTAGTCCGCATAAAGGGAATACATGGCGTTTAACGGAGAAAGTAAAAGAATTAATGGAAACTTTCGACAACACAGTAATATTTGAGGAAATACATTTAAGTGAATTGGATATTCCATTCTGTACAGGTTGTAGTGTGTGTTTTAGGAAAGGACATATTTTTTGTCCTCATAATCAGTATATTCAGCCTATTATGGATAAGATTGCAGGCTGTGATGGTATAATTTTTGCTGTTTCCTGTTTTCAAGGTGCTGTTCCTGCTCTTACCAAAAATTTTACAGATCATTTAGCTTTTCTACTTCATCGACCAAGATACTTTGATAAAAAGGCTTTAATTATATCAACTACAGGTGGTGTTTCTGCAAATAGTGTTACACAATCTCTTGCTAGTACTTTATCTGGATGGGGATTTAACAAATGTTATCAATTGCCGATTGTTGCATTGAGTTGGAATGATTATAAACCATCGGAAAAGCATATAAAAAAGGCATATAAAATATCGAAGGAATTTTATATAGATTTAAAATCAAAAAAACTTCATTCTCCCAAAATTGGAGTTTTAATTCCTTTTAACTTATTTCAAGCCATGTGTGAAGAGTATGCATCTGGAACAGAATATGCTACAAAAGACGGAGTTTTTTGGAAACAGTATGTTGGTATGAGATATGCTCCAGGAATTCCGTTACCGATATATAAAAGGGTACTTGGAAAACTTATCTATCAAATTGAGAAATACCTTTCACAAAAGATGATTGTTACATATAAAAAATGAATATATTTTTATAATAAAAATCATTAAGGATATTATTTTTTCATTATAAGGAGTGAATTATATTGTATGAAAGTGTTCTTGATTTATTCATTCGACGTAGAAGTATCCGCTCATATCTTGATAAACCTATAGAAAAAGAAAAGATAGATACGATTTTAAAAGCTGCATTTGCCGCACCTTCCACATGTAATAATCAACCGTGGGAAATGATAGTTGTAACTGAAAAGAGTATTATGGATGAAATAAGAGCAAAGTTTAGCTTTGCAAATTATAATGCTCCATGTGCTATTATTGTATGTGCAAATACTCATTTATGTAGAAATATAAAAGGTATGTATATTTTTGATTGTAGTGCAGCGATGCAAAATATATTGCTATGTGCAACGGCACTAGATTTGGGGTCATTATGGGTTGGGGTCTATGGAGAGCAATCTATAAAAAAGATATCTGATATTGTAGGGCTGCCTAAGCATGTTGTACCTTGTGGAATTGCATACATTGGATATGCCAATGAAGTAAAAGGACCCAGAGAACAGTTTAATGATAAAAGAGTATATGAACAAGTATATGATATAAATAGAAAGCATAGAGCTAGACCTAAAAATATGAAAAAGTTGACTTGATGTATGAATGAAAGATGTCATTTTCCTTGGCGGTTCGTTCTATGTCATCTAACAGCGTATTTCCGATACTTTGCTATAATGATGGTGTTTTGAGATCCGCTGACAATGTAGGAACCAGTTGAAAGATCATCCTTGTTAATAAGCGATGATTTATTAATTGATTTAGGCTCTGATATTACTACTTCAGCAGCTATGTATAACATTGATTTGACAAAGATAAAGTATATTTTACAAACACATGAACATTCTGACCATTTTGATGCAGGCCACTTAATAACACGACTTAAAGAATATGCAACGGAAAATGTAGGAAATATCAGCTTGTTTGCGTCTAAAGAAACTATTCGTACTCTAGATATGTGGCTTAGGGCTGAAGAATCAAGAGTTGATTTATTTGATTCAAATTGGTTGAATAGGTTATGCATGGATATTAAATATCTAAGACACGGAGAGAATGTGAAGATAGAGAATTATTTAGTTACTCCTCTAGAATATTTACATGATATAAGAGATAATTCTTTGATATTTATTATTAATTATAATAATGTAAATATAATGTATGAACTGATTGCTTGAAGATATCTGATAGAGCATGGAAAATTTTGAAATCATTTAGACTTGATTTGGTTATATTGGACCAGACATATGGAGAAGGTAAGGATGCAGGTGGACACCTGGATTCAGGACAAGTAATTGGTATTATTTCGAAAATGAAGGTGGAAAAAATAATAGATGAAAGTAGCTTAGTTTATGCAACGCACATATCACATGAAGGGAATAGTATACATGATGTTATGGAAAAGGTTGCAATAAATAATGGTTATCATATTGCATATGATGATTTAGAAATAAATATATAGATTACCTTTATACTGATTTTTATCATATTAAAAATTGAATTAATAAGGAATATTTTTATTTTATGTAATAATAATCAGTTTACGTAGAGTTAATTGTAAATTTAATAGTGTGGGACTTTAATTAACATTGCATTCAAGTTTGTTGTAGCTGTAGTGAGGCAAGCTTTAGGAGAAGCTATAAAATATCATATCAACCAGTTGACATAGCTATGGAAATCTAATATAAGAGTTATGAAGTGCGTTTCAGAATCCTTATAGTTCTAGCTGATATTTTGGATACACCACGTCAGATAAAATGACTAGTAACAGCTCTTATGTTTGCAAGGGGGAATAAAGGTGTGGAAAATAAGAGAGTCAGAGCATTATATTTTTAATTATCATGAAAATTCTTATGCTGAACAAGACATAGCAAAAATTATTGAGATACAAGAAAATTGTTATGAATATATATGTGAAGTTTTAAATGTTAAATTAAATAAGAAGCTAAATTATTTTCTTTGTAATTCACCAGTGGAGGTAGGTGAACTGTATGGAGATAATGAACCATGTAACGGTTTCACAAGAATGCCTAATAAAATTTATGCGGTTTATAATGAGGATATTAAATGTATTGGATATCATGAAGATGCCCATATGATTTCATATAATACTTTATCAAGACCACCTCAAAATTTTATTCGAGAAGGTTTGGCAATGTTTTTTGATAAAAGCTGGTGGGGGATATCCAATTTTGCTTGGATAGCTTATTTCTTAAAAAAGAATAAGTTGCCTAGACTTTACGATTTAATAGAGAGTTCAGATTTTTATAAACATAGTTATATCATTACATATCCTTTATCAGGGGTGTTTACTGATTATATCATATCTATTTTTGGAATTGAAACATACAAAGAATTTTATAAAAATTTAAATGAAGACTTTAATTATTGTTTCAAAAAGTCGTTTGGAATGTCCTTGAATCAAGCAGAATTAAACTTTATTAAGTATTTAAATAATATTAACATTAGTAATGATATTTTAAAAATAATTGATATAAAACTAGAGAGGGAGGATTTTAAGTGAGATGCAAAAGTCATTTCATCTAACAGAGACTTAATGACATCGAAAAGAAATGATATAGGTTAATTATAAAAAACATTAATATAATTTAATTAGGAGGAAATAACGTGTATAGCAGTAATAACTCTTGGAAAGAGCTGCAGCCATTGCTACCAGATAAAAATCAAATTGATATTAATTCTACTCCATTTGAAAAGTATGTGAATATAGATAGTATGGAAATCCATATTGATGAATATGATAATAACTCAGAAATTACAGTGATCATATTTCATGGTGTTGGAGGTAATGGGCGTCTGCTATCATTTTTTGCAATACCTTTAGTTAGAGCTGGATATAACGTAATATGTCCTGACCTACCAGGATATGGATTTAGCAAATATAGTAAGCAAGTAACTTATTCAGATTGGATTAATGTTGGAAGCAAAATAATTGAGATTGAATTATCTAAATCAAAAAAAGTTTTTATAATTGGATTAAGTGCAGGTGGGATGTTAGCATACAATGTAGCATGTAAACATCAGAATATCTCAGGACTTATTGTTACTAATATACTTGATAATCGAGAAGAGAAAGTAAGAATATATTCGGCAAAAAATAAATTTCATGCTAAATATGGTATAAGATTCCTAAATTTACTTCCATCTTTTTTAAGAACTCTTAAAATTCCTATTAGAATGGTTACAAATATGAATGCACTTGTTAATGATAAAGAAATTTTGAATGTTTTACTGAAAGATAAGTATGGTGCAGGAAGTAGTATAAGTATTAATTTTCTACTATCTTTGATGAATAGTAAACCTTTAATTGAGCCAGACAACTTTAAAAATGTACCAGTACTTATGGTACATCCAGGAAATGATTTATGGACCCCTCTGGAAATAAGCGAAATGTTTTTTAATAAAATTACATCAAATAAACGCAAAGTAATTTTAGATAATGCAGGTCATTTCCCAATAGAGGAGCCAGGTCTAACTCAAATGGAAAATGCAATATATAACTTTATAAAGGAATTATCGTCAACACAAGATTAGGTATATATAATATGTTACACTCACCTCTTAGGGAAAGTCTATGGTGGACAGAGAGTGTTGGAAATGACAGGAATGTTATATATCATCTAAGTATATATTTGCTAGATAGAATACTTGATAAACGGGAGAAGAAAAAATGATTTTAAGGACAAAAAATTTGAGTATAAGAGAAATAACAGAAGAAGATATTAATGGAGTCATAGAAGTATATAATTCAAATCAGGATTTTCTCATGTTTCATATTGGAAGGCAAGAAGTAAATATCCAATGGTTAATTCAAGAACAAAAAGAAATGAAAACGATAGACTTTAAGATATTAGTAGTTAAAGAAAATGAAAGTAATGCCATAATTGGATTTATAGATATTGGCTTTATGGAAGAATGTTATTTGTCTTTACTTATGGTGCATAATGAGTTTAGGTGTAAAGGATATGGAAAAGAAATATATGATGCATTAGAGGGCTATCTAAGAGAGAATAATTTTAGAAGGATTAGAATTGATGTTGCATATGGTTACAGTGAGGAAGTACTACAATTCTGGGAGAACAGGGGATTTGAAGGAATAAAGAAAATCAAATTACAATGGATGGATATATTATTTGATGCTATAGTAATGGAGAAGGATTTGAATTAGAATTGATAAATTACTATTATTAATTTATGTTGCATGTTATGGATATCGTATAACAAAGTATTTACGTAAAGGGTACTAATTGTCAGAGGTGATAACAATATACCTCAGTAGGTTTGGGAATTGAAGCAAGATCTTTAAACACCTCTTCACTGAGGAACAAGCACCACTTGCAAAGAAGGTCTTGAGTGTCCACTAGGCTATTGCTTTTTATTTTGCTTAGTTAAATTATGTAATAATAGTACAAGGGAGGACATTATGTTAATTAATGAGCAACCAAAAAGGAATCAAAAATTAAATATAGCAATTGATCTAGGTTTGATTTTTATATTTTTACCATTATCGCTTTCACTGTTTATTTTATTTGGAAATTATATTAACAATAATTCGAATTTTATTTCAGTAGTGCTTTTATCAATAATAGAATTTTGTTCTGCAGGTCTTGGAGTTTTTATAGTTATGTTAATAAGAAAAGAGGCTTTTTCTGATTATGGTATAAAAAAAGAGAATATAAAAAAATCAATATTATTTACATTGAGCTTTATAGGAATAATGGTTTTATTAAAGTCAATTGATGCCGGAGGAGTGGTTTATTTTCCAATGAGAAATCATACCAGTATCAAATACTCATTAAACCTATCGTTCCCATTTAATTTGATTGGAATAATGTTAACTTTTCTAATTTGGGGCATAATTGAAGGAATTTACTATGTTGTAATTATTAAAAAAATTGATGATCTTCTTCCAAATACTTTAAATCCATGGCTTTCTTTAGCCCCTATAATTTTTTGTTTATATAATTTTATGATACATTATTTAATAAGAAGATTTATTGAAGGAAGAACTTATGAATTTAGTCTTATAGATACGATAACAGGTCTTTTGTTAGCTTACGCTATGACTATGCCTAGAAAACTAACTAATAACTCATGGGGAAGTCTAATATATCAAACGCTACAAAATGGAATAGGGAAGTTATAATAAATACATTTGTGTATTTAGAGAGAAATATTAATAAAAAATATAAGATTCTAGTAGATTAGGAGTGAGTGTTATGAAAAAATATTATCATGCATATGAAGAACGATATAAGAAAATTCATGGGGAAGGCTTATTGTGGTTTTCTAAAGAGCCAACTCCAGAACTAATTAGTTGGATAGAGTATTATGATATTTCTGTAGATGATGAGATATGTGAGGTTGGCTGTGGAGAAGGAAGAGATGCTTTATATCTTGCAGAACAAGGGCATAAAATTACAGGTGTAGATATTTCACAAGAAGCTATAAAAAAATGTGAGGAGTTATCAAAAGAAAGAAAAATTAATGTAAACTGGATAGTTTCTGATGCATTACAACTAAATAAAAAACTCAAAAAGCATTATGATTGGATTTATTCAGTGGGAACGTTACATATGTTAGTAGAGGATGAAGATAGAAAAAGATTTTTAAATACAATAAATTCTCTACTTAACCCTAAAGGAAAATTATTATTGATTAGTATGGGTGATGGAGAAATAGAAAGAAAAACAGAAATAGAAACTGCTTTTGATCTGCAAGAGAGAAGTCATATGAAGTCAGGCAAAACATTTGAGGTTGCAAGCACTTCATATAGAGCTATCAATTGGAAAAATCACAGAGAGGAATTGGAAGATGCAGGATTTATTGTTGAGAAGATAATGAATACTGAAAATGGAGAATATAGTAAATGTATGACTGTTTATCTAACTAAAGATTAGTTATTGAGGCTATACATAATAGTATAAAAATTTGTAGATTTTTATATCTGGGGAGGAAAGAATGATGGAAAGATTTTCAATGCTTGTGGCAGTGCATCTATTTTTAATTAAAGAGGATAAAATATTATTATCCAGAAGGTTTAATACTGGGTATGGAGATGGATGCTATAGTGTTGTGGCAGGTCATGTTGAAGGAAATGAGACTGTTATTAAAGCTATGCAAAGAGAAGCAAAAGAGGAAGTTAATATTACTATAGAAGATAATCAATTGAAAATAGTACAAGTTATGCATAGAAAATGTGTAGGACACGAACGAATCGATTATTTTTTCCTTTGCAATAAATGGAACGGTAATATAATAAATAATGAGCCAAGTAAATGTGATGATTTATCATGGTTTAGTATACATGAATTGCCAGTAAATATGGTTGATTATGTAAACTATGCAATAAATAACTATCTCAATAATGTTTCATTTTCTCTATTCGGTTGGTAATTACATTCGAAATTACCATAAGAGTTAATATTGGAATAGTATAAATCGGAAACATTATGTGACATTGATGAGGTAGTTTTTATTGACCAATAAATGATTATAAAAAGAGTACAGTTAAGATGAATGGTGAAAAGATTGAGCTTATAGATAGAGCAAAGTTAGTATCTTACTATATCATTTTACATATCTTAAAGTATTTGTGAAGCACTGCGAATAAAGTAGATTACTCGTTGCAAACTGAATCGGAGAGGTGGTTTTATGTATACAAAATTGGAAAAGAGTGGGAGCGACTATCTAGTGAAAGTCGCTTTCCAAGTTATTATTGGAGCTATTCTGTTTTTTGTTTCTTTTGGGACATTAAAGAATCATCAGGGGTGGATTTATTTTGCTGTTTATACAATTTCGACTATATTAGGAATACTCTATTTATCAAAACGTAATCCTGAGGTCTTAAATGAAAGAGCAAAGGAAAGAAATAATACTGAACAATGGGATAAGATATTGCTTAAGTTATATATATCACTGGCGTTTTTTATAATTTATATTGTTGCTGGTTTTGATATAAGATTCGGTTTGTCTAGTGTACCTATATTTTGTATGTATCCTGCTTTGGCAATTATAATTCTATCTTCTTTTCTTGCAGTATGGGCTATGAAAGAAAATGCGAATTTTGAGGCTACATCACGCATACAAAATGATCGAATACAGAATATTTGCGATTCAGGCCCATATAAGGCTATTCGTCATCCAGGTTACTTGGCTATAATACTATGGGCTATGGCGATACCTTTTGTATTTGGATCAGTATATGTGATGATTCCATCATTTCTTATATCTATTATCATAGTGATTAGAACATATTTGGAAGATAAGATGTTGAAAGAAAAATTAATCGGTTATGTTGAATATTGTAATAGAACAAAATATAGGCTTCTTCCATATATATGGTAGATTGAAAAGAATTTTTCTGTAGCATGGAGTTCATCACATAATACTATATTTTCATAAAGGTACACTAGGGGGATTCAAGGACGTTGTAAATACCTGGACGCTATATGTCATCTCTAGACTAAATTCATGTGTAAATTGAGTGAAACTATTATAGGAAAATTTTAGAATTAAAGGGGGAAGTAATAAAATGGATTTTTACAGAGCTAGAGAAAATGACTTTAAGTATATAAAGTACAAGAAGAGTTTAATTCATAATACTACTTTAATTGCATGTGAAGAGGATAATGTTATTGGAGTATTAGAATATGAGATAAACACTATAGAAGAAGCCGATAAAGATCTGGCTAATAGAATGGTAACTCCAGAAGAGTATGAAAGGCTATGGATTAATAAATGTCAAACATACTTAAAGAGTATGAGTAGCTAAATACTAGGCTTAACGAAACGACATATAACAGAGGTTTATCGGTATCGGAAGGAAATAATCTAGGAAAAATTCTACACTGCTAAACCTCGCGACGTTAGCTGAAATTTTTAGCAATGTGTATTGACTATAAAAACAATGTTTGGAGGAAAAGATGACAAAGAGTTCAAAAGTAATTTTCTTTGATATGGGTAACACATTATTACATTTTCATTTTGGAAAAACTGACGAAGAAAAAGATATTATTGGAATAAAACATCTAACAAATTTTCTTAAGCAATATAATCGTCAAGTGGAGTTTAATGATGTAAAAAAACATTTCTTTGATGAATGGCAAAAGGTTATGCCTTTAAGAAAAATTAATCATACAGAATATGCAGTAGAAGACTATTTAAATGGCTTTTTAAAAAAATATGATATAGAATTAGACTTAGATATGTGTATAAAAGCATTAGACATTTTTTATACAGAATATAGGAATGACGTTTGGACTGAAGAAAACATTCATCATACATTAGAAAATATCAAACAAAAAGGATATAGGATTGGTGTTATTTCAAATTCAAGACTTTATGATGAGGTCATGATCAATTGTTTTAAGAAAGTTGGACTAGCTAAGTATATAGACGTGTTTACATTTAGTTACTATTTAAAAATATCCAAACCCCAAAAACAAGTATTTGAAATTGCTCTTGATAGGATGAAAGTTAATCCAGAAGATGCCATAATGGTAGGAGATAATCTTAAAAGTGACATAGAGCCAGCACAAAAATTAGGTTTAACTGGAATATGGTTCAATAAGAATCTTACTTTAAATGATACTGATATTAAGCCTGATAATGAAATATTTAAATTGAAAGAATTGATAGATTTGTTGTAATTCAAGTTTTATTTTAGACTTCAGCTAACCTTATATCTGCTTAAAGGTGCATGAGGACATATTCTTAGGTGTTAAGTTAATTAATAAAAAGTAGTTAAAAAATATGAAATAAAAATAGTTTATATTTTGTGAGGATGATTTTTATGAACATAATACTAAAAACGAGAACATTAGATCATGTTACTGTTTTTTGGAATAAGACTCAAGATGAAGAAATAAAAAGATTATTCCCTATTGTAAGTAAGTCCCTAGAGGAATCAATAATATTATTTGAGGAATCTCTTAAGGAAAATGCATCAAGCTATGGAAAAGTAATTTATTTTGAAGGAAAGTATATTGGAGATATTTGGTGTTACAGTATAGATGAAAATAGTGAGAAAATGGCTATGCTAAGTATTCTCATCTTTGAAAAAGAACTATGGGGAAGAGGGATAGCGACAGAGGTTACAAAAATTTTTGTCAAAGAGGTTTTTAGTAAGTTTGATATAGAAAAAATAGGAGCATTTACGTATTCCAATAATTATGGCTCGATAAGCTTAATGGTAAAGGTTGGATTCATTGAAATAGAAAAGTTTGTTGAAGACGGAATTGAATCAAAATACTTTGAAATAAGAAAAGCTTTATAAATTATCTTTGAAGCAATATTGTATTGGCAAGATACTTCTACAGACATAGAAATCTAGCTTGCTTTGACTAAATTGAGGACGAGATTCTAGGCAAGCCAAAGCAAGTGCCTCAGTTAGCCAAGACGGTGTCATATCTATTAAAGATAGGAGTTATCTAAGTTAGTAGACAAACCATGTGTAAAGATGAGGCATGTTTGGAATGCTGAAACTGTTATTTGAAAAAATCTCCTCGATAAACAGACGATACTAGATATTTAAAAAATTATATAAGAGGTGTGAGTTTTGAAAGAATATAAAGTAATTTGCATAGATATGTTTCAAACATTAGTAAATATAGAATCTAGAGTTGAATATATCTGGAAAAGGATACTAGAAGAAGATTATAATGAAGAATTAAGGGATAAATATGTACAAACTGTTAGAACCAAAATAGTTGATAAGTTTCATGTTAGTGAAAGTACTAGTATTAAATTTAAAAGTCTAAAGGAAATATTTTTTGAGAGTTTTAAGGACATTTTTGAAGAAAACCAAGTGAAATATTGCCCAAGCTATGCAACAAGAGTTTTTATGGAAGAACATGATAGAGCAGATTTATATCATGATAGTAAAGAATTTATTAATAGAGCTAATAAAAAATATAAAGTGTGTTTAGTAAGTGATGCTGATACTGAAATGATTGAAAATCAAATTAAAAATTTTGATTTTGACAAGATATTTATATCAGAAGACATACAATCTTATAAAGGAGAACCAAATTATAAGATTTTCAAAGAAGTCATAAATCATTACAATATAGAGCCACGAAAAATAATACATATAGGAGATTCTTCATCTGATATTATAGGTGCTAATAGAGCAGGTATAGATACATGTTGGATAAATAGACATAATTATAGAAAAAGATTCCATATAAAGCCAGATTATGAAACTGAGTCTTTAAATGAGTTATTTCCAATACTTAATATATAATCATTTTGATTTTGTTAATGCTCTGAAGATAGGAGATTACCCCATAAAGGTTCGATGACGCTAAGCCTTATGACGTTATAAGAAATTATAGTATCGTGATTATTTTTTAGGTATTGTTTGATTAAAAGAAAACGTTGTAAAGATGGCGAATATATTTTTAAATGTTATTCCACGATGTAATGGAATTATTCTAAATAAATTAGAATTAGAATATTGCAAAATGATGATAGGAGAGAAGATTATATGTTTAGAATTTTAGCAATAGGAATAGAAACCTTTTCTGGTATTTTGGTTGTGTTTTTTGTGTTAGCTTTATTTCAAATATTGATTGAAAAAAATAAAGTTTCTATTGGACACAAGATTGTAACTTTTATATATACCTTTTTTGTAGTTGCTATATTTGCAGCCACTGGAGTACCTTCTTTTAATTCATTGCATTTCGATGCTACAATTAATTATGTTCCTTTTTATGATGTTGTGGGGAACTTTATTCAGTATTTACTGAACTTAATTCTATTTGTACCCTTTGGCTTCTTGCTTCCAGCATTGTGGACAAAGTATCAAACATCTAAGAGAACGATATTTACTGGATTTGGTCTTTCATTGCTAATTGAAATTTCCCAACTGTTCTGTTATCGTACAACGGATGTAGATGACTTGATTATGAACACTTTGGGCACATCGCTTGGTTTTATGCTTTTCAAGATTTTTTCAAAGAAAAAACCTGAGCTAATAAAAGAAATTTGTTTAACGGAAGATGTTTCAAACGATAGAATAATTAAATTTGAAGAAACTATTCTTTTCGTAATAATAATATTGGTTATGTTTTTTATCCAGCCGGCAATTGCAAGTAAAATTTGGAGTATTATACTGTAGGAGATTATGAGTATAATTTGTAGTTCTACTTAAGATACATTTTCTATTTTGTGTGAAGGGAAATAGGGGGAAAAAATATGAATATTTATATCAATGAACTATCAGATAATCTATTTTTAATTACTGCAAAAATGATTACGGGATTAATGAATTATCATAGGAAACTAAATAATGCTCCTAAAGAATACTGGCAGACTGATGAACAATCTCAAGAAACTCTAAGGAATTGGATTGAAGAAGGGACAGTATATAATATATTTTTAGATGATGAACCTGTAGGATTCTTTTATGTTAGATTTGGTGGTCAAAATGTAGCATGGCTAGAAGATTTGTTTATATTAGAACAACATAGAGATAAAGGCATTGGGAAATATGCTATGCAGAAATTAGATGAATTAATGATTGAAAAGAATGTGGTGGCCATATTTGTAGATGTCATACCAAGAAATACTGGAGCAATAAAGTTATATAGGGATTTTGGATTTAATCATCTAAATTTAATACAGCTTAGAAAAAACTATGATAAAATATTGGACAAAGATGAAGATGTAGAAATATTAGGATTTAATTTTAAAAAATATTAGAACATCTCATCTAGAAGCAAATATGGTTTGTGGTGAACTTTATTTAGTAATAGAAAGTGTCATCACGTTATGGAGATGTTATAGGACATAAAGGAGTGAAGTAAATGCAAGTAACCTTAAACTTGACAGATCAAAGTACTAAATTTATTATAAATAACTTATATCCATTATATTTACACGATTTATCTGAGATATGGGAATGGAAACCAAATAAATACGGAGTTTTTGAAGATGGCGAAATTTTCACTTTGAATGAGCAAAACAAAGTTTTTGATATATGGTGGTCTAAACAATCAATATTATTCCCATACCTAATAAAAGTAGATGACATTCCAGCAGGTTTTGCTTTAGTGGCAACACCTCCTTATACACCACACGATAGTGATTTTTACGTAAATGAATTTTTTATTTTACGAAGTTATAGGGGAAAGGGAGTAGCAGAAAAAGCAGCAATTAAAGTATTTAATAATCATCTTGGTACTTGGGAATTGCAGACAAACCCTAATGGAGGCAATAAAAGAGCGCAAACTTTTTGGAGAAAAACCATTGAAAATTATACAGAGGGAAACTATCAGGAGGAAGTTTCAGAAACAGAAGATGATGGAAATAGATTAATTTTTAGATTTAATAATAGCAGAAATACTTTAAAATGAAAGCCTATTTAATATAGAAGAGGCTTGTGAGTATGGGAATGTTAATGTCAACCCCAGCATAGTATTAGTGTGTTATCTGAGGATAGAGAAAAAGAGAGAAGAGTCTATATTTCATGATTGTTAAATTATATTAAGTAAAATATTTTATATAACAGGAAGGATTGAAGGTAATGGATATATTCCAAAAGTTATTAATAGATATTGAAAAAGAAAATAAAGCAATAAGCTATTTTATTAAACCTGAGGAAGGTAAAAAAATCGAAGTTGTTCTATCAGGAAAAATCGTTGTTCCAGTTCCTGAAAATGAACGAGATCATAAAATTTATAAACTACTTGAAGAAAATTGTGATGTGATTTTTTGTACCACTCAGACATTGGATGATTTTCAATTCTACCCTGTGCCTAAGTTTTCAATTTTTGCTGTTGATAGTAAAGGGAATTATTTTGGTACAATCGGAGGTACAAGTAATATAGTAGATGATGACTATCCAGTTGGATATGTAAACCATGAGGGGAAGTATGGCAAAATTTCGGATAGTCTGAAGGACTTTTTAGAGCTTATTACTTTTTATCCGTATTGGCGAGACATCATTAGGTACGAACAGATAGAAATACCTTATGATATACATACTATGGAAGCAAAAGAAACAGAGAAAGATTTCCAATATTTTGCACGCCAATCTGAGACTGCAAAGATACTTAAACTTTCTAAGAACCCCAAATCTATTGAATTATTAATATCAAATATCAGAAATACATCAAACTTTCTAGTGTATAGTTCAAAAGATGAGGCTAAAAAAACAAATATATTTTGGGATAGACATAGCCTTGATTAAATGAAAAGATTAGGAGAACATAGTGGTCTGGCAAAATATGGCCGTAATAATATTACTTATGTTGATGATTTGGGAAGAAATTTTTAATATGCATCATATTTTTCAGATATAATGTGCGAGGAAGATACTTGGGGTGAAGTGGAAAATGCTTATCAATTAATGAGGTTCCTGGCGAATTCCTAAATTGGATTCCTGTTATAGCACACCAGGGTATGAGACCATTCAAAGAAATTTGAAGACTTTATTTGAATTATAAAATTCACTTATTATTAGATGTAAATTATGACTATAATGTGAAACTATGAGATATAGTTAAGGCATCTGATTTATAGAGTTATATTCAATGGGAGTTATCTGCATTAAAGATGAAGGGAAGGATATTATATGAAATGTCCATGTTGTGGAGAAGAAATGAAACGAGGATTTATATATGGTGATAGGTATTCCCTTAAATGGATTCCAGAAGAGAAAGATAAAGGAGTTATATTTCAATGGTTTGCAAGGGGGATAAAACTCTCGGATGCATCTATGAATAATAGTGTGGAATCATTTTGCTGTAAAAATTGTAAGAAAATTATTATTGATGTGGAAAACAAAATTGATCAAAGAAAATAAGTATAATTTGTAATATTATTTGAGACGGAATCTTTATATTATGTGAAAAGTCAAAGAAAAAAAGATGTTACTAAGGATCAAAACTTTAACATAAATGTTTAGTCACTTTATTTGTTTGAAAATAAGTTTCTGAAAATTATTTATAGAGAGGCAACATTAGAGCGAGTTTAATCTATAAAGTCCTTTCAAGGAGAAAGTAAGTAGTGCTACTAATTACAAATACGCTAACAAGTATTTAAAAATTGAAAATGATATAAGGACAATGAAAAGCTATAATAATCATCTGACTATTATAGCCTTTTTGTATTGTACATTACTTAGTATAAGATTATTAAAGAATATCTGTAAGCGGTCAATAATCCCATGGATTTAAATGCATTAAGAATCATGAGATAATA